>OCPM01000123.1_pt1 | contig 54315 bp, 44 predicted proteins | sample 1476751 | NCBI WGS metagenome assembly OCPM01 (sample SAMEA2580198, study PRJEB22360) | human gut metagenome | biome: human gut; feature: human-associated habitat; material: faeces | place: Denmark | collected 2008/2010 | reverse complement strand
CCGGCTCTTTTCCCAACAGCTCCAACGCGCCCTTCCGGATCGCGATCTCGATGTCGAGTTCCCTCTTCTCCCGTCGTTGCCGTTCGACATCGGCGTCCAGCTCGTCCAGACGGGCCCGCGTCTCCGCCAGCCTCTTCTCCAGCGCCGCCACCGCGTCCGCCAGGCCGGCCGCGTCCCGCGGACCGCCGGCGTAGAGGGCTCCACGCCGGTTTTCCCCTCCCCGGCCGTCGTGGGCTTCTCTCCAGGTGTCTTCGTCACGTGCGTCTCCTTGGATCCGTCGAGCATCTGCCGTTTCCAGTTTCCCGACGACGGACGCCTCCACGCCCAGCTCGGCGGCCGCCTCACGTGATTTCAGCCGTCCGGACGCGACCGCGACCACCGCCTTCCGCTTCAATTCCTCGGGAACCGGGCCGTGCCTCAGCCTGCGTCGGCCGGGCGCCAGCTCGTCGATCCACGCGGTGAGCAGCTCATGGCTTTTCGGATAGCCGAGCGCGCGCATAGCGCGTCTCAGACGCCTGCCGTATTCGAGGTAGTGGTCCACCGCGGCCCGCTTCTGCTCGTCCGTGTACCACCGGTACCGTTTCCCGCGAGTGGACTGTCTTCCGGCGCGTTCCTCCTCGAGGCGTTCCCGGTACCACACCGGCAGCATCCCCCTGCTGGGATAGCCGAGCTCGCGGATCACGTCCGCGGCGCAGCGCTCGTATCTGACGTACAGGTCCACGGCCCTGTCACGCTGCTCCTTGCTGTACTTCGCCATAAGGGGGTTCTCCTTCCCGGCCAGGAAGTCCAAGAAAACGTCACCACCTCGCTGTGCCGGCACTTGTTCCTGAACACCCTGAGCGTTCAATTTGGACGGTGTCAGCGGTGATGGCGCCGGTGGAATGAGAACACCGGCATCGTCCGGTTCCTTGATGGATTCCCGAGTGCCTGTCAACCAAACTGATGGTTCTCGGGAGGAAAGGAAATGACGACACCGGTGTGTGCCCGACGGCGTATCAGGCAGCTCGACCGCCAGGGCTTGAGCCACAGGGAGATATCGCGGAAACTCGGCGTATCGCGCACGACCGTGGTCAAGTACGCCAGCCACGGGGATTACTCTCCCAAGCCCCTTGGCTCGGGGCATGCGGGCAGGTCGCTGGTCGACGCGGGGTATTCGGCCGTCGTGGACGGGTGGCCGGCCGCGGATCTGCGCTTGCCCGTCAAGCAGCGCCACACCGCGACGCGCGTGTACGAGCGGCTCGTGGCGGAGTGCGGGTTCACGGTGGATTGGCTACAATGTATTAGACAGTCCGATGAGGGACGAATGACATGAGGTTGGAGGCCGATGATGGCCGACCCGAAACATCCCCGCCACTACGACGAGGCGTTCAAACGGCAGATTGTGCAGTTGTATGAGAACGGCAAGCCATCCCGGGAGATCAGGGCCGAGTACGACATAGCGCGATCGACCCCGCGGCGCTGGGTCCAGGGCATCCGCGACAGCGGCTCCACCCGGGCCATGGACAACCGCACGCCCGGGCGGAACGAGCCGGTCGGACCGGGGAGGCGCAACAGACAGTTGGAGATGGAGGTGGACGTTTCAGAACAAGCGGCACCGGTATTCGCACGAAAGTAGCAGTGATACGGGCCAACGCCGCCCGCTACCCGATATCAGCGCAATGCAGGATACCGGGCGTTCCCCGCTCCACCTACTACTGGATGACCGGGCATCCCGAAGCCGAGCGGGTGGATCCGATCGCCGGCGACGTGCGCGCGGTCCGGCACGCCGGCCGCGGACGCTACGGCGTCAGGAAGATTAAGGCCGCCTTGGAAAGGAGGGGCGTCACCGCGTCCAGGAGGCGCATCGGCAACATCATGCGCGAACAGGGCATGACGAGTGCGTATGCGCGCAAGCGGTCCGAACTGCACAGGACGCGGGTTAACGAGGCCAGGCTCGCGAACATCCTCGACCGCGAGTTCGACGGCTACGAGCCGCGCACCCACCTGGCCAGTGACCTGACGTACGTGCGCGTCGGCGGCAAGTGGGCATACGCGTGCCTGCTCATCGGCCTGGCGAACAGGGGCATTACCGGCCATTCCGCCGGGCGGGCCCGGGACGCGAGCCTGGTATTGGGCGCGTTCGCCACGCTCGGCTTCCCCTGACCGAGGTGGAGATGTTCCACACGGACCGGGGGGCGGGTTCGACAACGCGAAAATCGACGAGCTGCTCGACGTGTTCGACATCGGAGGATCGCTGTCAAGGAAGGGCGACCCGTACGACAACGCCGTGGTCGAATCCACCAACAGGCTCCTGAAGAAGGAGCTCATATACCGGAACCACTACACCAGCCTGGAACAACTACGCTCCGACCTCAACGACTATGTGTGGTGGTCCGACGACCAAAGACTCCACTCCACCCTCGGATACCGGAGTCCGAAGGAATTCACCGAACAGGGACTCGTCCTCTAAGAACCTGTCCAACACACCGTTGCCAATCCACGCACGCCCGCCCCGTTCCGGCGGGCTGATGGCTCCCTTGGGCTCGTGGACGTTGCAAGGCGATCGGTTCGGGGACGGGTCCCATGCGCGGACGGTGTCCGAGGACGCGAAGGATCCCGCCATCGTCATCGATCATATCGAACGCCGTCGGGAGCGTATGGAACCGTTCGGCCTGGCCGGCCTGGAAGGCCATGAATCACCGTCACGGACCGACCGCGGAGCGGACGCCGACGGCGTTGCGGCGCCCGTATGGGATGAAGGCCGCCGCGTATCCGCGCACCGATTCGGGATACGTCACCCAACGACGTGGACACGTTGCGTACTCTGCTGCGTTCCCGGTACGCCGTCGGCATGCTGATTCCCGGGACGCGCGACGCGGTCCGCCCGCTTCACGGCGAGGCCGGATTCGATCCGATGGGCCGCGTCGCGGACGGCAGGGTCGCCGGCCATACGGCGATCCCGCCGACGCGGCGGTTCACCCGCGCCGATTCTTCCCGTGCCTTTGCGAGTCATGCCCATGCTTTGGGCATGTTGAGGGCGGATAGCGTTCCCTATGCCACATTGGACGGCATATGCACCCCGTCCGGCTCGGGAAGATGGATCCTTGCGCATGCCTTTCATTCATATGCCCCATGCGCCAGCCCGCCGATCCCGTGAACAGGATGGCGCAGGTCCCGGATCCTCATCGTCCGGCGCCCATGGCCATGCCGGTGACCCCGATCGCCTTCCCGGATCGCAAAGGCCTATCGCATGCGGTAACGGGACCCCTCGGGCGCCGCCACCGCAATTCCGCGAAAACCGTCACCCATGCCGAGCCCGGACGGGCATGGGGCAGGTGACGAGTCGTCCATGATCATTGAATCACGCAGACACGTTCGCCGGCCGACAACTTCTCGATCGGACCGGCGGGACGGGCGATGCCGCCGAAAACCATTTCGGACGCGAGCATCCAGGAGGCCGGGATGCCCCAACGGGATTCCACCATGTCGTCGATAAGCGGATTGTAATGTTGCAGATTAGCACCAATGCCCTGTTCGGCAAGCGCATTCCAGACGTTGACCTCAATCATGCCAAGGGCATGCGCGGCGAACCCGTCGAACGCGGCGTCGTAGGTCGGGAACCGTTCCTTAAGGCCATCAACCGCGTCCTGGTCCTCAAGGAAGAGTATGGTGCCGGCGCCTGCGGCGAAACCAGATAGTTTGGCGGCCGTGGTCTCGAAGGCGTCTTCCGGCACGATGGCCTTAAGCGTGTCGTATACGATAGTGTCCCATAGAAGCTTGTGCTGCTCCCCCAACAGAATCACGGCGCGGCCGCTCTGCATGTTGAAGGGGGACGGCGTGGCGACGACGGTCTCTTCGACGATTCCGACGAGTTCGTTTTCGCCGATGGGCAGACGGTCGGTGAGGGTATAGACGCTGCGGCGGCGGTTGATGATTTCCAGATAGTTCACGTCATGCTCCTTTGCGTGATGATTCACATGATTCGCGTCTTCATGGTAGCGTCTCCCGCCGGCGCATGAGTGACTGGTCACGCTGTCAGTGGAATCTCCCCGACGGATATCCCGCCTATGCGGGATATCCACGCCGGCGTACGGAGATTCGCATGTTCGGGCGTACGATGGACCCGGTTTTTTGCAGGATGCGGCCAACGCCTTGGATGGGCATGGGCCTGCAACCATCGTGAGCCGCCACGGGCGTTCGGCGATCGCCGGGCGGTGGATCGAGAAGGATCGGGCGATCGGGACCGCCCACCATCCGAAACCATCGTCGGCGTCGCTTCAGCGGGGCATGCCGACGGTTCGCGTTTTCCGGCAAAGGGTCGGCCGGCGCTTTCCTCATTGAAGTTCGACGGGTCATGGTCCCGCCGTGAGGGTTGGACCGGTAATCGGGTGATGCCGAAAGTCCCGACGGGACGGCGGCCGTGTCATCAAAGCGACCGCACGAACTCTCCGCCCGGAAGCGGACGGCGCTGATTTTGGAGGACCCACCGGCCGTGGCATTCCCGGGCCCGGAACATGCCATGGGGTTTGCGGACCCCGGGCGACGCCGCATGGCCTTCCCGTTCCCGCGCCACGGGCGGCGGCGTGGTTCATGGCGCCGACGGTGGGTCCGTCCGCACGCGGAGCGCTTCCATGCCTCGTTGACGGATGGTGGCGATCCCCCACGGAGAGGAGTATTGTTTCATTTGTAGATAACATTGTTACACAGTAGGAGAGCATTGATATGCAATCTGAACGTTCGTTGATTCCCACCCCCATGCCGGTCCGGAGACACGCACGGTCCGGGAACAGGGGGCTGGCCCTCACCGCCCTGTGTCTGGCGGTGCTGCTGGTCGTGATGGACAACACCATCGTCAACGTCGCGATTCCCACGATGAGCGACGCGTTGAACGCCTCGTCCACGGACCTGCAATGGGTGGTGGACGCCTACACGCTGTCCTTCGCGGCGCTGCTCCTGCCCGCCGGCAAACTCAGCGACCGATGGGGAAGAAGACGGATGCTGCTCGTCGGATTGGCGGGATTCGCCGTGGTCTCCGCAGCCACGGCCTTCTCCTGGGCCCTGCGGCAGCTGGTGACGCTGCGCGTGGTGTTGGGGGTCTGCGCCGCGCTGATCTATCCGGCGACGCTGTCGTCAATCATCGTCATCTTCGAAGGCTCCAGGTACCGTAGCCTGGCCGTTGGCCTGTGGGCGGCGACATCAGGGGTCGGCATCGCCCTGGGCCCGATCATCGGCGGCGTCCTGCTGGAGCACTATGCGTGGAATTCCATTTTCTGGGTGTGCTCCGTCATCGGCGTGGTGGCGCTGGCCTGTATCGCGGTGGCGGTGCCCGAGGTACGGGCGTACCGTTCCGAGAGGTTCGATTTCCCCGGCACCGTGTTATCGGTGGCCGGCGTGGGCCTGCTGGTGTGGGCGATCATCGAACGCCCGACTTACGGCTGGTTCTCCTGGCAGGTCATAGGCGGCATCTGCGCGGCCCTGATCATACTTGCGGTGTTCGCGGCGGTCGAGGGGCATACGCACGCCCCGCTCATCGATGTCGGCCTGTTCCGAAGGGCCACGTTCACGAGCAGCACCTGCGCGATCTGCGTCGCGTTCTTCTGCCTGTTCGGCTTCATCTTCATCACCACCCAATGGTTCCAGGCATTGCGTGGATACACCGCATTGCAGACGGCGGTCGCGACGCTGCCCTTCGCGGTGGTCATGGCGGCGGTCGCCCCGCTCGCCACGCAATTGGCGAAACGTTTCGGATACCGGTCGGTCGTCTCGACGGGACTGCTGTTCCTGTCGGCGAGCATGTTCGTGGTCACGCGTGTCGACGCCCATTGCAGCTACTGGTTCGTGGTCGTACCCACCATGGCCCTGATGGCGGCCGGCATCGCCCTGATTCAAGGGCCCGCCACGGACGCCCTGATGGGCACCGTTCCGGAAAGCTCGACCGGCGCCGCATCGGCCGTCAACGACACGATCCGTGAGATCGGCGGCACGCTGGGCGTCGCCGTCATGGGGTCCGCGATCTCCTCCGTCTACCCCGACGAGCTCTCGGACTCGTTGTCCGGACTGCAGATCCCGTCTTCCATCGCGAAAGCCGCGGAGGATTCGGTGATGGCCGCGAAATCGATCCTTCCGCACCTGCCGGCAGGCATCCGACAGACCGTGGAGCAGTCCGTCTCGACCAGTTTCATGAGCGCCACGCATGCGGCATGCTGGATCGCCTGCGCCCTCGCATTGGCGTTCGCGCTGCTCTGCTGGATCACACTTCCCAAACACGATTCAGGCAAGCTCCCCCAATAGAAAGGAACATCCATCATGAAAGACGACGGACGGATCCCACGGATCAAGGACACGGATATGACGGACCGTCTCCTGACGGCCGGCGCGATAGCGGAGGACACACGCAACCCCATCGGTGACATCGCGGCATGCTTCCCCGGTCACGGCAGCCAGAGCGTCGGCATGTTCCACGCCCGCGCCGGCCAGCGTTCCCCGACATGTCTTGGCTCGGTGGCAATCTCAATGCGGTGGGACCAGCCATCACACCCATCGAGACGCGGTCCAAGAGCGTGGCTGGACCTTCGACCCCACCCATCATGGGACGGTGCAGGGACCTACGGGCCGGATGGCGTTTTTCATCCGTAACGGCGGGATGATGCGGAGAAGCATATGAGGACTATTCGGAAAACGACAAAAAGCCAGCGGACGCCCACCACCGAGATCAGGGGCCTCATACTCGACGCCTCGAAACGAATCATCGAAGAGGACGGCTATGACGCCTTCACCATCCGGCTTCTCTCGGAAAAGGCGGATGTGTCCCCCGCGAGCATCTACCGGCATATCGGCGACAAGCAGGCCGTCATCAACGCTCTCATCGACGACAGTTTCCAGACGTTACGGGAGAAGCTCCTGCGCGTCACCACCGAGGATCCCCTGCAAAGACTCTACGATGCGGGAGTCGTATACCGCGGGCACGCCAAGGCGTCGCCCGGCATCTACGCCCTGTTGTGGCGATGGCATGCGGGCGAGGCTTCGGAGGCATGCCTCGCCGCCATGACCGAGCTGGTGCGCTACGGGCAGGCCGCGGGAAAGATCCGGAGGGATGACCCGCACCTCATCGCATGGTCCATATGGTCCGCCGTGCACGGATTCGTCCAATTCGAGACACGACCCGAACATGATACGCCCGTCGACGATGACGATGCGGCCTATTCCTTTCTGCTCCGGCTGCTCATTCGAGGGGTCCGCGCCCCTCAGACGGTCTCCGAGGGAACGGCGACCATCGCGGATACCAGCCGATCGTAGAATCGCCATTGGCCGCGCAACGCCACATCCCGTCTCACAGCGGCGAACGTTCCATCCGCCTTCAGGCTCACGGATACCTTACGGAAGTCCCCCGTCCCGTCCAATGCGGACAACGCCTTCGAGGCGGCCTCCTTCGCGCAGAAGGCCGCCCTACGTTCCATCGAGGAGGCCATACGCAATGATGCGAGCTCTTCGGAAGAGAACACGAACCGCATGATCCCGTCGGACAATCCGTCCGAATCGTCCACGTCCACTCCCACGGCACGGATTCTTTCCGCCGACGCCACGGCGGCGACGCACAGCGACGGACAATGCGACAGCGATCCCACGATGCCGGATGGCCAGAGCGGTTCACCATCCGAACCTTTGAGTATGGGCCCGTCATGGCCGATACGTCGTAAGGCCTCGTGGGCCAAAAGACGCGTCTCCGTGAATTCCCTTCTTCGTTTGGCCGTGGCGTTCCCGACCAAAGCCCGCTCACCGTCGAACAATCGCACGCGGCGCGTCCCCTCCCCCGAGATCAGCACCTCGCAGCCGGAGGCGAGCAGCGGCCCGAACAGGCGAGCCCGTCGCATCATGAGGTCTGCGCACATCATGGAGACTCTATCTACCGAAACCCACAAACCCAGCAACAGCAAGGCTTTCTACCAATTCCCAGAATGAGTGTACCGCTCTGTTCGCCGCTCAAAGCCCGCCAGAAGGAAATTTGCGCTTTTCCATACCTTCACGCCGACAAGAGGTGTCACGATTACCTATATCTCCCATACTTTCTATGTTTTCTTAAAAACAATCTATACATCTAGCAGAACCGGGGAGGGACCGTGGTAGGGGGCTGCGGCATGTTGTCCCGGCTATTGCCCACGCCCATTCCCAGCTCTCCGCGCCATTCCCGCAATCACGTCTCTTCCCCGGTCTCAAGCCCATGAGACACTTGGAGCCATGACTACCATCATCATGCGCACCTCGCATGATAATCCTAGCCAACTGTTTTTTGCTTTATTCCAAGGTTTTCGATTTTTGGGAAACCTGCCGGTTACGCTCGTTTTCCACGAGGCACCTACAGGCACCCAAGAATAATCTCATTCTTCTGTGCATATCAGCGGCTTACCGACGCACACGAAAGAAGCATGCGAGTGTTCCTGCGACCTATCTCAGATGGCGAAGCCGCTCGATCAGATCGACGAGCGTCTGTTCCTCCTGTTCCACGCAGTCTAGGAAAATGGAGCAGAACGAATCCGGCTTGCCGTCCACCTGCCATGCCTCCAGGCCTCGCGCGTATGACCGACCCGCATCGTATTTGATGGCCACGGGACGGTATCCGTTCCGCAGCAGCACGAAGTTGAGCAGCTGGCGGCCGGTCCGCCCGTTGCCGTCCATGAATGGATGGATGTTCTCGAACATCGCGTGGAAACCGGCGGCCCTGAGCAGCGGATGCGCTGCGCAGCCATCCAACCCGTCGATCAAGGATCGCAGATCGTCGCGGATCTCCAGCGGGTCCGCGGTCTTGACTCGGGTGGCGGTGATCCGCGCCAAATAGCCATAAGGACGGAACGTGCCGCGGGCGAACGGCTGGAGATCCAATGCGGTCACCTCGTGTAGACGACGGATCAGCTCCTCGTTCAGCTTCCGCCCCTCCTTGGCATATTCGCGCACGTAGGCCATGCCGTCAGCGACCCCTCGCGCTGCGAACACGTATCTGGCCGGCGAGTCCGATGGGACGAACTCGCCCTCCAACACCAGCGACGTGTCCTCCAGGGTCAGAGTGGATCCCTCGATGGCGTTCGAGTTGTAGGTGTAGCGCACCAGCCAGTCGCGGTCGTAATCCGCCAACGCCATGTCCTCGACACCGTCCAACGGCTCCAGCGAGCGGGCCCGGTCCTTCAGCGCGTCGACCCTCCGCAGGTGTTCGGAAATCTCCCGTCCCCCTTCAAGGGCGTTCAGCTCGTCGGGAAGGGCCTGGATGTGCCGTGACAGCTCGGGATTGGCCATCATGCTCCTCTTTTCGTGTTCCGGTTGCAAAGTCCATTATTCCAGTAGTGATTCGTTGCGCTAGCGGTTCAGATGACGGCTCAACGCATCCGGTCCGGTTCCGACGCTTCTGGCATCCCCGTCCCGTTGTCCAAGGTTCTTCCGCAACGTCTCGCCGAATCTGTCCATCAAATCCGTTTTATTGCGAATCGGGCCAGAAACACGAAGGACCTCGCCTTCGCTGATTCTGCGGAGCATCCCGATACGCTCTACCAACTGTACCCGGATGGCGTCGAGGCGTTCGGACGCGAACATGCGCATGCGCGACAACTCGTGCGCCGCCTCGTCGGGCCAGTCCGACAGAGCATCCAGGTCGAACCGGCTCCAATCCTCCACAAGTCTGAGCTGCCGCAAAGCCGAGGGCTTGCCGGTCGCGGTATAGAACGGCTTGGCGAACCAGTCGCGGCCGTCCACGTCGAGCTCGCCGCTCCACAGGCTCGCGCCAGTGTCGTAGATCGGGGCCGGACGGACCGCAAGGGTCTCGATGTTCCGGATCAGACCGAAGTTGCTGTAATGCCTATCTGTATTGCGCATGAGGTAGTCGACCACGAGCCAGTCGTCCGTGGCGTCACGAACCGCCCGTTCGTCTGTGCCGAAGCCGACGGCGGCGCGGATCCACTGGTCATGCGAGTTGAGGCCGTTGACGGCCTTGACGGATTGGAGCACCTGCCAGGCGGAGACCAGCTCCTCATGATTGGAGAGCATGTCCTCGCACGGGCAGACCAGACGGTTGCCGTTGCGTGCCAGGGAATACCGGACGGCCGGAACGCCCAATCGCATGCAGAGCCTCGAGGCGATGACCTCGTTCATGGGCTCCTGGCCAGTGCGGCCCGACTTGACGAGCAGTCTCCTGCCGGTGGCCCTGTCGATCGTCCAGCGTTTGGGAAGATCGCCGCCAGTGGACACGTCGGGGACGTTGAGGCTGATGTCACGGGACGACGAGTACGAGGTGAGCAGGATCTCGCCCAGCGCCTCGTCGAAGGAATTGTCGAAGAAGTTGACGTCCTTCCATTCGGCCGGATCGTCCTCGCGTCTGACCCAGTACTGGTCCGACAGGCTCAAACCGTAGGTCCTGTCGAGCAGTTCGTCGGTCGATGCCGCGCCAAGCGATTCGAGCACACGGCGGATGCCGTCGCGGGTGGAGGGGATGGCGCGGGACCTCCACCATTCGTCGATCCTCCTGGCATACAGCGCGCTCTTGCCATGCGTGGTGAACTCCAGAGGCAGACGATCATGGTCAAGGACCTCGCCAGAGGAGCACGCGCGACCGGACTCGGGATCGTATTCGAACGCAAGGACCGGATGGTCCCCGCACATGATCAGCTTGCGTGGCATGATCCCGCTCCCTCCAAACTTGGTCTTTAAAGATTCTACAGGCACGAATTACGCGCGAGACGGCGTCCCGTTTCATGACGCGATGCATGGATATGGGCCACTTCCGCAAATCGCAAGCCTCGGCGATGACGCCGACAACTGATACGGTAGTCATATTGGTTTCCCAAAGGTAAAGAGGCATGACCATGGGATTGTTCGACTTCGCTAAGAACTCTTTGGGTGACGTGCCGTCCGGCTTCGGCGGTCGGGGCGATATCGCCAACCATCTTTTCAACGACCGATGAAAAGGCTCCGGTTGAAGGCTATGGCATGATGACACGAGCGTGGGGAATTTATGACCGAAGGATACTCACATAAAGCGGCACACATCGTTGAGCATATCATTCTCGCAATCGCGCTGATCTGGGCTGGAGGCTGCACTCTCATATGGATGCAAACGGATATGTCGCATCGCATCGTGAACGCGAAATCCGCTGACGGCACCTGCGAAGTGACCATCAGCGAACTCGGCTCGCCCATATTCTTCGGCCCAAGCAGCATCACGGTCAAAGTCTCTTGGGACACCGATCCCGGTGTTATCGGTTCCGAGAACGTCACGGAAATCAAAACGGATCTGCACAACGACGGCAAATCATTAGGCTCGGGCAACTTCACCGTCACCTGGCGCGGCAACATCCCGACCGTCACCACCCATGGTGAGGAACAGCCGGACCAAAGCTACACATTCAACTGGAAATAACCGCTCCGAACATCATGTCTCTCCCGAGAGTAGTCCTCACAACCGGGCAGGTCCCACAAGGAGCATAGCTCATGCACCCACCGGCCGGTCTCAAGCCCATGAGACACTTGGAGCCATGACTACCATCATCATGCGCACCTCCGAGGGCGACATCACCATCAATCTGTTCGATGACAAGGCACCGAACACCGTGGCCAACTTCCTGGGCCTCGCCACCGGCGAGAAGGAATGGGCCGACCCGTACACCGGCCAGCCTTCCCATGAACCCTTCTACAACGGTCTGACCTTCCACCGCATCATCAAGGATTTCATGATCCAGGGCGGCTGCCCGCTGGGCACCGGTACCGGCGGCCCTGGCTACGAGTTCGACGATGAGATCGACCCCGGCCTGCAATTCGACAAGCCGTACCTGTTGGCCATGGCCAATGCCGGGCTCCGCCGTGGCATGGACGGCAAAATCCACGGGACCAACGGCTCGCAGTTCTTCATCACCACCGTGCCGACCCCTTGGCTCAACGGCCATCACACCATCTTCGGCGAAGTCGCCGACGACGCCTCCAAGAAGGTCGTCGACAAGCTCGAAGCACTGGACACCGATTCGTCTGACCGTCCGCTCGAGCCCGCAGGAATCCTCTCCATCGAAGTGAAGCGGTAAAAACCGCCCACACCTTCATGCCACAAGTGCCACAAGGCGGGGCCCCGATCCGACGATTCGGACCGGGGCCCCGCCGTATGCCACCCACATCCCTACTTCATCTTGCGCAGACGGGGTTCGGCGGATTCCTTGGCACCGGTGATGCGGTATACGTCGAACACACCGTCGATCTTGCGCACGGCAGCCAACAACGAGTTGAGATGCTGCGGATCCGCCATCTCGAAGCTGAACTGGCTGGTGGCCACTCGATCGGAACCCGTGGCGATCGTACCCGAGATGATATTCACGCCATGATCGGAAAGCACGCGCGTCACATCCGACAGCAGGTTGCGGCGGTCCAATGCCTCGACTTGAATCTTGACCATGAACAGACCCTTGGTGCTGGTCCATTCGACCTCGACCACACGCTCGGGCTGCTTGCTCTTCAAGTCGATCATATTCTGGCAATCGGTGCGATGCACGGACACACCCTGGTTGCGGGTGATGAATCCGATGATGTCATCACCGGGCACCGGCATGCAACAACGGGCGAGTTTGATCCACACATCGCCCACGCCCTTGACGGATACCCCGGTGGAGCTGCTGGAAGTCTTGCGCTCCACGGGCTTGAGCGGCAGAACCTCCTGCTCGACCTCTTCATCGACCTCGTCGGCACCCGCGTCCTTGACCAAATGCGAAATGACGTTCTGCGTGGAGACCTGACCGTCCCCGATGGCCGCGAACACGGCGTCCGCGTTCGGGAAGTTGAGATCGTCGGCCACACCCACCAACGCTTCCGGGGTCAACAGCGTGTTGACCGGCAGGTTGCGTTTGCGCATCGCCCGGGTCAGCTCGTCGCGACCCTCCTCGATGGCCTCGGTGCGGCGTTCCTTGGAGAACCATTGGCGAATCTTGTTGCGCGCCTTCGGACTCTTGACGAAACTCAGCCAGTCGCGCGAAGGCCCGGCCGTATCGGATTTGGACGTCAGAATCTCGACGGTGTCCCCATTGTCGAGCGTGGTGTCAAGCGGCACCAGACGTCCGTTGACACGTGCGCCCATCGTGCGATGACCCACTTCGGTGTGCACGGCGTACGCGAAGTCGACGGGCGTGGCATGAGCGGGCAGGGATACGATCTTGCCTTTCGGCGTGAACACGTAGACTTCGGACGAGCCGAGATCCTCTTTGAGCGAACCCAGAAACTCATTGGAGTCGGGGGTTTCGCTGGTCCAATCGGCAAGCTGCTGAATCCATTTGAGATTGTCGGCTTCGGAAAGCTCCTGGTTCTTCTCGTCACGCCTGCGGTCGGACTTGTCCGGCGAGCTCAAGGCACGCCCGGCCTGACCGTTTTCCTTGTATTTCCAATGCGCGGCGATGCCGAACTCGGCGCGGCGGTGCATGTCCCAGGTGCGAATCTGGATTTCCACCGGTTTGCCGCCCGGACCCACCACCGTGGTATGCAGCGACTGGTACATGTTGAGCTTCGGCATGGCGATGTAGTCCTTGAACCGGCCGGGAACCGGGTTCCACCGCGCATGCACGGCACCAAGCGCCGCATAGCAATCCTGAATGGTGTCGACGATGATGCGCACGCCGACCAGATCGTAGATGTTCGCGAAATCATGCCCGCGCACGATCATCTTCTGATAAATCGAGAAGTAGTCCTTCGGGCGGCCGGTGACGTATGCCTTGATGTTCTGCTCATCGAGATCCTCGTTGATCTCCGCCAGAATCTGCGCCAGATACACGTCGCGCTGACCGGCCCGGCGGGCCACCAGCACAACGATCTCGTTATAGATCTTCGGATAGAGCACTTTGAAGCTCAGTTCCTCAAGCTCCGTCTTGATGGCGTTCATACCGAGACGATTGGCCAAAGGGGCGTATACGTCGAGGGTTTCGCGCGCCTTCCTCTGGGCGGACGTGGTCTTCACATAGCGCCAGGTGCGGGCGTTGTGTACGCGGTCGGCGAGCTTGACCACCAGGGTGCGCACGTCGCGGCTCATGGCCACCACGAGTTTGCGAATGGTTTCGGCTTGGGCGGAGTCGCCCACTTCAAGCTGGCTGAGCTTGGTGACGCCATCGACCAGACCGGCCACGGTGTCGCCGAATTCGGCGCGGCATTGATCCAACGTGTAGTCGGTGTCCTCCACCGTGTCATGCAGCAGACCGGCCGCCACCACAATCGGCCCCATGCCCAGATCCGCGAGAATCTGGGAAACGGCCAACGGATGGATGATGTATGGTTCGCCCGACTTGCGCCGTTGCGTGCAATGCTGGATGACGGCGCGCCGGTACGCGCGGTCGAGGATGGACAAATCCTCACCGGGATGGTGGGACTTGCACACTTTCTTGATTGGTTCCAGCGGATTGAGCGGATCGGCGCTGATCTCGCAACCCAGTTTACGGGCGGCGTACTGCTCGCCATCAATCTCTGCCATGCCAGTCACCTCCCTCGTCATGAGGTTCATTGTAACCGCGAACCAGTGCCATGCGCACGCACCCGCCCGCCATCATTGGTTCCGCAACCGTTGTTGCCGTCATCACCTTGGTCATTCAACCGGCCTAATCCGGTCAGGACGCCACTCCCGTCGAACCGAACCCGCGTTCGGCGCGATCGGATCCGGGCAGTGTCTCGGCCGGGATGAACCGAGCCTCAACATACCGCTGAATCACCAATTGAGCGATGCGATCGCCCGGATGGAAGACGGCGGTGTGCTTCGGATCGAGGTTGATCAGCGGCACCTTGATTTCGCCACGGTAGCCTGCATCAACGGTGCCAGGCGCGTTGAGCACGGTGACGCCCTGCTTGGCCGCCAGCCCGGAACGCGGGTGCACCAAAGCCACGTAACCCGCAGGCAGGGCGATGGCCACGCCGGTGGGCACCAATGCCCGCTCGAAGGGCTTGAGGGTCACGTCGACGGTGGTGATGAGATCGGCGCCGGCATCGCCCGCATGCGCGTACCGGAGCAGGGCCGGGTGTTCGGGGTCGAGGCTTTTGACCAGGACCTCGGTGGATTCGGGCTCGTTGTAGGTCTCGTCGAACGCCATCAGGCGGCGCACTCCTCACACACCGGCTGGCCATCCTCGTCCGTGTAGGCGAGCTGGCTACGATGCTTGACCAGGAAGCACTGCGAGCAGATGAACTCGTCACCCTGCATGGGGATGACGGTCACCGAGGAATCCTCGTTGCTCAAATCGGCGCCCGGCAGTTCGTAGTCTTCGGCGATGGCGTTCTCATCGTCGTCGATGTCGCCCGAGGCGTTCTGCGAGGACTTCCCCAGCGCCTGCAGCGATTCCTCGTCCTCATCCTTATTGCGGGGGGAATCATAATCCTGAGCCATCATGGTCCTTTCGTCGTCTTTGGTTCGTAAGTCGATATATATAGCACGGTCAGCGCCGTACTCGCCCATAGGATACACGATTTGAAATACTCGTAAAGTTCGACACGTGGGGCATACTTAAAAGAAGTAATGTCTTTGCGACGGAAAGTGGTGCGAATATGCCAGATGATCGGCTTGAAAAAGCCCGTTTCGTACGCGTGAGCAAGACGGGGGACCTCGTATTCTCCATTGGCGGCGGGGAAATGGCTGTGAGCGTGGACGACACGCTCGAACGGGCGATTCTTGAGGCCAAGCAGGTCAGAAGCGAGATGCGACAGGCTCCCCAGCCGCATCAGCAGTCCACTTTGCCGATTTCCCAGATACAGTCGCTGATTCGCGCCGGTGCCGATCCGGCCCGTGTCGCGGAGAAATATCATCTGAGCGAAACGCTGGTACGTCGTTTCTCCATGGCTGTGGAAACCGAGAAACAGTATGCCATCGAACAGTTCCTTGCCGTGGCGGCACCCAAAGACAGCAGGGTGCGCACCATCAGCGAACTGGTGGAACGCACGCTGGCCTCTGCGGGAATCGGCATGGAATCAGTGACCTGGAAATCCACCCGACGCGGACTTGAGCCTTGGCGCATCGTGGCGATATTCACTTCCGCGGGCCGTGAGATCCATGCCGAATGGACGTGGAATATGCACGACAATTCCGTAATGAGCCTGAACAATGCCGCTCGAAAACTGCTCGGCGAACAGAATCCGGAATCAGCCACGGATTCCAAACTCAAGCCGACGATTCCTGAACTGCCCGGCGACTCCGTACGTTCCGCGCGTATCGAGCGCGCCGTGTCTGCTTGGGCTGCACCTACGCCTTCGATTCCGGCCGCACGGCCTGCCGCAATCCGGCCCTCCGTCACTTCCACAGGTTCCATGCCCCCGGTGGACCTATCCACGTCCATCTCACCGGCCACGAACCAGGCTCATGACGCTACGGCCCCCAGCCCGGTCTCTTCGCAGACCGCCAGCTCTGTTTCGTCATCTGCCGCAGGATTGCAGCAATCGCCTGCCACGGCACCAGAGCAGGGTTCTGACAATATTTCGGACAAGACCATACGGCGTGGCCCCGATGCACAGCTGGTAGCCACCGAGCAGGAGCGGGCGGCCGAATCCGCCGCCACCAAACACGAGGCACCAGCCAAACCGGCCAAGCGTAAATCAGGACGTTCGGCCGTACCAAGCTGGGACGAGATTCTGTTCGGAGACTGAATTTCCGAATCAGGCCATATCGATCAGGCAGGGAATATCCATTTCCAATGCCGTTTGGGAGCCATGCACGCTCGGCAGGTGAGTGGCTTTGTCTCCTTGCGTACGCGAATCGACGAGGGTCACGGCTCCCGCTGCCTGCACGACCACATCGCCGAGCATCGGCCGTACTCGCTCGCAGACCGGTCCAAACAATCCGTCCGCGATGGCCTCATCCCTGGTCCGCACCAAGGCTCGGTCTTGCAGGTAATCGCGCCACCGGCAAGCTATATCCTCAGGTCGTTCATCCGGCTCGGCATACAGCATCAGCGAGCGCGGCTCTCCCCCGACCAGTGACACGCCTCGGGTGAGCTGCGGTTCAACGGCGATGTCAATCCGCTGGTCCATGTCGGTTTGCACCATGCCGTGGTCGGCCACGATGACGATCAGCGTGCCTTTGGGTGCGCTGCGTTTCAGGAGCGCGAGCTGGGCGTCGATATGTTCGAATGCGGCCACCCAGTGTTCGGAATCCCACCCGTAATTGTGGCCGACTTTGTCGGCGTCACGGATGTACAGGTAGGTCAGGCCGGGGGTGCGTGAGGCGCGTGAGGCGGCCAGCACACGATCACGTGGAGTGACGTTGCATTGATAGTCGGTGCCTCGCAATGCGGCTTCGGTCAATGGTGATTTGGAGAACTTGGGCAACCCCGAGCTCGTGACGCGCACCTCTTGAGCCGCAAGTTTCTCGAACACCGTCTCCTCGCGCTGCAGGTCGAACGGATCGACCATGGGCGGCACAGGAATGTGCGGATTGGCTGGTCTGGTTGCCAGCGCGTCTTTGAACTGGATGAGTTGGATGAGCTTATGGCTGGCGGGTTCGAGCTGCGTATAGCCCGCCATTGCGGTCAGTCCCGGGCAGGTTCCGGTACCGAATGCGGCCATGGCCGCCACAGTGGTGCTTGGAGCGCAGGTGGCGACGGGACGCTGATTGGCGCTTTCGTTCATCAGCGAACGCAGATAGGGCGCGTGGCCGAGGCGCATGGCGAGGTTCCAGAAGCCGAGGCCGTCCACGAGCACCACGATGGCCGATTCGGCGTCGGGCAGTCCCAACGCGCGCTGGCAGGCCTTGGGATCGGCGTGGACCTTGGTGGGAGTCGGATGTCCGATGGCGGCGGACAAGGCAGGCAGCACGGCGGACAGGTGCAGCGCTCCCCCACGCCGATCGGCCGGGACGTCATCCCCATAGCCCACAGTGGGCACCAGCCGCAGCAACTCGTCCATATCCGGCGTCTCAACACTCATAGTTGCCCATTCAAGTAGCACCCCTCCCCTTGGCTCAGTGCGCAGAGAACGGTTCTCAATAACAACTGTGCGCTCCAACGCACATAATCAAACAAACGCACATCGACTGAAACACTGGAATCACGCCGTTTTATCGGCAGACATGTGCGATTGGCGCATCGAAACCAGCGCACAGTTGTTATCGAGAACCGTTCTCTGCGCACTGTTTCGCGCCCTCCCGCTAATATGGGGGCGTTCGAAAGGGAGTTTCATGGCATCACACCGCAAACCGTCCGCGCAAACCTACGATCCGCGCACGGTCAAGGAGCATATCGTCGAGACGCCGCTGAACGAGGAGATGAGCAAGTCCTTCCTCGAGTATGCGTATTCGGTGATTTACGCACGCGCACTGCCCGATGCGCGCGATGGCTTGAAGCCGGTGCAGCGCCGCATCGTCTACCAGATGGGCGAGATGAACCTGACTCCCGACCGCCCGTATATGAAGTCCGCCCGCGTGGTGGGCGAGGTGATGGGCAAGCTCCACCCGCACGGTGATTCCGCGATCTACGAGGCCATGGTGCGTTTGGCACAGCCGTTCGCGATGCGTCTGCCGCTGGTAGACGGCCACGGCAATTTCGGCTCGCTGGATGACGGCCCTGCGGCCTCCCGTTACACCGAGGCCAGGCTTGGCCCGGCGGCTCTCGGCATGAACGCGGATATCGATGAGGACACCGTCGACTTCACGCCGAACTATGACAACAAGCTCAAGGAACCGACCGTGCTGCCGGCCGCCATCCCAAATCTGCTGGTCAACGGCGGCTCGGGCATCGCCGTGGGCATGGCCACGAACCTGGCCACCCACAATCTGGGCGAGGTGGTAAACGCCGCCAAGTTCCTCATGGCGCATTCGGACGCCACCCTGGAACAACTGATGCGTTACGTGCCCGGCCCCGACTGGCCCACCGGCGGCACGATCATCGGCCGCGACGGCATCCGTGAGGCCTATGCCAACGGCCGTGGTACGCTCACCACGCGCGCCGCCACGCATATCGAGCATGTCACGGCCCGCAAGCAGGCCATCGTGGTCACCGAGCTGCCGTACATGGTGGGCCCAGAGAAGGTAATCGAACGTATTTCCGACGGTGTGAAGAACCGCAAGCTGGAGGGGATTTCCGGCGCGTTCGATCTGACCGATCGTCATAACGGCACGCGTATCGTCATTGAAATCAAGACTGGTTTCGACCCGCATGCGGTTCTGGTGCAGTTGTTCAAGCACACACCGTTGCAAGACAACTTCGCCATGAACAACGTGGCGTTGGTGGAGGGCCGCCCGCACACGATGGGTCTGAAGGAGATGCTTCAGGTGTGGGTGGACCACCGCCGTGTGGTGATTCGCCGCCGCAGTGAATATCGCAAGAAGAAGGCGCTGGAACGCCTGCACCTGGTCGAGGGCCTGCTGCTGGCCATGCTGGACATCGACGAGGTGATTCAGGTAATCCGCACCTCGGATGATGCGGATGCCGCGAAGAGCCGTTTGATGGTCGTTTTCGATTTGGACGAGGTCCAGGCTCAGTACATCCTCGACCTGCGTCTGCGCCGACTGACCAAGATGAACCGTATCGAGCTTGAGGCCGAACGCGATGATCTGAAGAAGCGTATCGAGGAGCTGACCCGGATCCTGGCCTCCGCCGAGACGCTCGACCAGGTGGTCACCGACGAGATGGACGAAGCGGTCGCCAAGTGGGGCTCGCCGCGCCGTACCGTGCTGCTGGATGCCGACCCGGATGGCACGTTGACGCCGGTCGTGGCGCAGGGTGCCGGGGCTTCGGGCGTGTCCAAGTCCGCGCTCGAAGCGGTGAAGGCCGCCACCACGATTTCCTCCGCCGAAGCCGATGTGGCCGCAGCCGCAGCAGCAGCCAAGAAGACCGGCGAACAGTCCGCGCTGACCGGAGCCTTGAAGATCGAGGACGAGCCGTGCATGGTGATGATGAGCGCTACCGGTTTGATTGCCCGTACCACGCCAAGCGCGATGGACGTGTTCAATGCACGGTCCGCATCCGATGAACGTCTGCGAGACGATCAGATCACCACAATCTTCGAGACTTCCACGCGCGCCACGTACGGGCTGGTCACGTCGGCCGGCCGCCTGGTGCTCGCGCATGTGGTTGATTTGCCTGCCTTGCCCGCTGCCGCCACATTGTCGCTGAAGGGCGGAGTTCAGGCCGACGAACTGATCGGCATGACCGAATCCACCGATCCGATTCGCGGTGAGCGTGTGATTACGGCGATTGCCATGGAGCAGCCGACGTCCGGCAAGGCCAGTGCCAAGGATGAGAGCGAGGATGGCGGGGCCGCCGAGGCCAAGCCGTTGCCGTCGCTGGCTATCGGTACCCGTAACGGTGTCATCAAGCGTTGGAATCGTGAGGCACCCACCACCATGGATTCCTGGCCCGTCATTGATCTGAAAGATGGCGATGAAGTGGTATTCGCCGCCGTGGCCGAGGATGACGACCGTCTGGTGTTCATCTCCTCCGATTCCTCGCTACTGACCTTTGAGGCGAAGAACGTGCGCCCGCAGGGTCGTACCGCGGGCGGTATGGCCGGCATCAAGCTGGCCGAGGGTGCCCGTGTGGCGGCCTTCAACGTGGTTCCCGCCGGCAAGGTGGCATGGACCTATGAAGAGGGCGAGAACGGCTTGACTTCCGGATCCGGTGCAGTGGTGCTCACCGTGGCTGGCGATTCCGATGCACTGCCCGGCACCGAAAACGGCGCGGCGAAGGTCACTCCGCTGGAAATGTACCCCACCAAGGGTCGTGCTACCGGCGGCGTGCGTTCCCAGCGCTTCCTGAAGGGCCAGAACACGCTGATTCTTGCCTGGGTGGGCCTCTACCCGTTGCACGCTTCCACATCCGCAGGCTCCCCGGTCGAGCTTCCCAAGCCCGATATGCGCCGAGACGGTTCCGGAGTGGACCTCGCCTCCCCCATCGCCTTCATTGCGTAACCTCAATTAAGCTCCCTCTGATGGGCCGAGCCGTAAAGCAAACACCCCCAGTGGGGTGTTTGTAGGCGAGGAACGAACGACAGTGAGCCAAACAATAGAGAAGAGACCCTAAACCCGACCTACACTAAGCATCAAGGAGGTGGCGATGAGACTACTGGTTGCCGTATCCAATGAACCGTTGGCCCGCGCCATTCGTGGTGCCCTACTTGCCGGTCGTCATGAAGTGTCTTTGGCAAGCACCGGTAGTATCGCGCTCGCCGCTGTCGCCAAGGAGTCATTTGACGCAGTGATTCTTGATGAATCCCTGCTCGGCAGTTCCACCAAGCAGCTCATCGAATCCCTACGCAATGCCCGTGCCTCCGTCAAGATTCTGCTGCTGACTTCGACGCCACTCAGCAAAACCATTGGCGAAGGCAGCCGCTGGCGAGCGCTGCCTGACGAGTACGCCCCTATCGAAGAGACGCCCTACAGCTCCTTCAGCGCGGATTCACGCGCAAACAACTCAGATGCCGAAGCCGAACAACGCTCGGACAATGCCGCCGCTAGCGCACAAGCTAACGTACGACGACCGGATGCCGCACTGAGCAAACCATTCTCCGATGGCGAACTGCTCTCATACGTCGGCTCGCTTGCCACCGACTCCCCCGCCATGATCATTCGTGGCAATCTCACGTTGGACACCACGAATCACAAGGCCTACTACGCATCCACGCACAGCGCAATCTCACTGTCCCGTCTGGAATACAGTTTGCTTGAAGCACTGGTCAAGGCTGATGGTCAGTTCGTCAACACCAGCGAATTGGTCAAGCTCGTCGGTGGCCCATTCTTCGAGCAACAAGGGCTCCTCAAGAACGCCCTCTACACACTGGATAAGAAGCTCACCCGCGCCGGCCTCATCATGACCCAACGCGGCTCCAACTACCGCATTCGATAGTTGGGCTCAATCAGTACAGCCGCATGCCTCGGGGAACGGGGGTGAAGCCGGACTGGTGGAGGATGCGGGCGAAGGGGTGACGCGCGTTGAGGGGTTCGCCATTGATGTCGCTGAACGTCACGGAACCGGTGCCATTGCGTTTGAGGGCGTAGGCCAGTTCTGTGGCGGCCTTGCGCATCTGTTCGTCGGAATCGTTGGCGGCGGGTTCATGGTCGACCGATTGATCGAACGCCTTCAGGTGCTTGGCTTTGGCAGCCGCGTATAGTAGCGTGCCTTGCGCATTGAGCACGACCATGGCTCCGATACGGCGTGCCGGTTTACCCGCACCGGCAGGCGCGTCCGGCCACGCGATGGCGGAGCCACTGAGATTTGCGGGGTCGAGCACACTCAATGCCACCACGGACTGGCCGCGATGCTCTGACGGATGACGCAACGCATCCACGGTGTCGTGCTCGGCAAATTGGGCCGCGCCGAAACCACGGACGAACATGCCTCGTACCAGTCGACCATGCTCCTCCATGCGCTTCAATACCGGATACAACGCTGAGTAGCCGCCCGGAATATTATCCTTGTCAATCACCGGCTGCGCGATGACGCCATACCTGTCCAGCAACGTCTCGACCAGTGCGAGTGCCCGTTCGGTCTGGTCAGTGTCTTCGCTTTCAGCTTGCCCGATCACGGCAGACCACAAACCTCCTAACGTCATATCCGTCGTGGCTCGGCGAATCGGAGCGACACGCCCACGACGACGTGATGCAGTGGATTTACGCGGGCTTGCTGCGCCTGCGGTTAATGCACGCACCGGCGCGAAGCTGGAATTGGTGACCTTACCTTGCCAGACCAAGCTCCACAAGGCATCCTTGAACTGCTGTTCGCTCCACTCTTGCGGAATGATTTCGCCGGTGTTTGGATTGATGTCCGGCTCCGCGGCCTCATTCCACACACGTTTGGCGGCATCCATCAGTTGACGGGCATGGAACGCTCCCCCTGAGTCCAGTGCGGCCAGAATCGCTTCCGGCATGGTGGCGTCTGAGGCGTTCGATGTCGTACCATGTTCCACATCGCTGAGCAATATTGAATCCGCCGGATAGAAAGCAACCTCACCGGGGTCCATCGCACTGGTTCCCCCGGTTTTTGAGCCGACCCAGACCACATCGCCGCTGGTCAGCAACTCATCCAGCAATGCAGGTTGGTAGTCTCGTACTCGTGCGGGGAATACCGCCGACTCCCAGAGTGCAGTGGGCAGTGATATGCCCTCCAGCTGCTCGATAACGCGCATGAGCCCGTCAGCACCTTCATATCGTTCGCCGCCGACCGGCCCGATACCTTGTCGGTCGACAAGAAACATCTGGAACGCCTCTGGTTCTACTGGCTTGACTGCTTTACGCGCCTTGGCCAATGAGCGAGACCGAATGCGGCGGAATACGTCCTTATGGAGCCACTGTTGGCCTTGCTCGTCATCATCTACAAAGTGGCCTTGCAGCAACTCGCCTTTGGCAGCCAGCACATCCAGAGTGTGCACGGCATCCGTAGCATCGAGGTGTAGGTCGGCCATGAGCTGATCGGCGGTGAAAGGACCATGGGTTTTGGCGTAACGGGTCACGCGACCAGTCACATCATCGTCGGCAAGTTCATTCCAGAAAGTGCGCTCCCCCAGTTCCTGTTCGACTTCGCGAATCACGTCCGGGTTGAGCACTTGTGCCATGTCGGTGGTGCCGAGCAAGCGTTCGAGCACGTGCGGATCGAGAGACAACAGTTGCGCGCTGCGCTCGGCCTGAGGTTGGTCATACTGGTACATCACCACGCCGACGAAGCCAAAGAGAATGTTCTCGGCAAAAGGCGATGGCGGCTCGGTCTCCACGTCCTTCACGGTAATGGTGCCGGCTTGCAATCCGGTCATCACCTCGTTCAGGGCGGGCATGTCGTATACGTCTTGCAAACATTCGCGCGCGGTTTCCAGCAGCAGCGGGAAGTTCTTGACCATACGTGCGGCTTGCAGGAGCTGTGCGGCGCGCAGTCGCTGCTGCCATAGGGGCACGCGACGGCCCGGGTCGGATCGCGGCATGAACAGTGATCGGGCGGCGCATTCGCGGAATCGTGCGGCGAATAGCACGGACTCGCCCACTTGACGTTCTACATCTGCTTTGAGGTCTTCTGGGTCGAAAAGGAACAGGTCTTGAGCAGGAATATGTCCGTCACCGTCCGGTAGCTGAATGACGATACCGTCATCGGCGGCATATACCTGCCCATCGAAACCGTAGCGTTGGCGCAGTCTGCGGCTGATGGCCATGGACCACGGTTCGTGAACGCGGCGGCCGAAGGGGCTTAACAGTACGATGCGCCAGCCGCCGTCTTCATCGCGGGTCCGTTCCACGATGAGGGTTTGGTCGCTGGGAACTGTGCCGGTGATGGCTTGTTGCTCGGAGAGTAGGCGGGCCAGGTTGGTGATAGCGTTGGGGTCTAGGCCGTCTCGGTGGAGACGGGTGAGGATTGTTGGGATGAAGGTTGGGACAGCTGGACCTTCTGCGGCAGACCTCCCCCCAGTCCGCTTCACGTCTAATCCGGCGGTGATTTCTCGGGTGAAGCGGGCTATGGTACGGCTGAAACCGTAGTCACGGCCAGCGCCTTCACCGTGCCAGAACGGCAGACGGGCGGTGCGGCCCGGAGCCGGAGTCACGACCACACGATCACGGGTGATCTCCTGAATCTGCCATGTGGAGGTGCCGAGCGTAATGACATCGCCCACGCGCGATTCGTAGACCATCTCCTCATCCAACTCGCCGACGCGACGCTGGCCTTTGCCGGCGTCCGCCTCAGGCAGGACCACGGTGTACAGCCCTCGATCGGGAATCGTACCGCCAGAGGTAACGGCCACTTTCTGCGAACCGGGACGGGCGGAAATCAGGCCATTATCCCGATTCCATACCAGTCGCGGCCGGAAGGCCGAGAATTCCTCGCTGTTGTATTCGCCGGACATCATGCCGATTACGGCATCGAACATGTCACGTGGCAGTTCGGCAAACGGCGCAGCACGGAGCACCGTGGCATACCAGTCATCAGCGTTCAAATCGTGCATCGCGGCAGCGGCCACGGTCTGCTGGGCGAGAATATCGAGCGGATTGCGCGGCACGGCCAATGGTTCTATATCGCCGGCAATCATGGCTTCCAGACTTGCGGCCCCAGTGACAATCTGCTGACGGGTGAGCGGGTAGAACAATGCGTGAGAGATGCCACCGACCTGATGATCGGCACGGCCTACACGCTGCAATCCGGAGGAGACCGACAACGGCGTATCGACTTGAATCACCAAGTCGACCGAACCCATATCAATGCCAAGCTCCAAACTGGAGGTGGCCACCACGCAGCGTAATTCACCACACTTGAGCCGTTCCTCAATCATTTTGCGACGGTCTTTGGAGACCGACCCATGATGAGCCATGGCGATGACATCATCGCCCTCATGCGAGCCGACAAGCATGGTGGTGGAACCGACCACAGCATCGTAATGTGTGGAGAACCCTTCGCGGCCTTCCGGAGAGCCCGGATCCCGCACAGTGTCGGGATTGGTGCCATGCCGGGTCTGCGCATAGAGATCATTGAGGCGCGCGGTGAGCTTTTCGGCCACACCACGCGAATTGACGAACACCAATGTGGTGCGGTGCGCGAGAATCTCATCCAAAATGCTGCGTTCCACCACGGGCCAAATGGAACCGGAGGTACGGTCGCCCGCCGCTCCAACCAACGCGGAGGAATCGAACGCATCACTCGCATCAGAATCGTCCCCAGAAGTGGAAGAAACATCTCTATCATCCACCGGCACAATGCCCCTGCGTTCGGCAAGTCGCTGCATGGCCGGCGTGACACCGCTGATATGCGGAGCGGACCGTTCAGCATCCACGCCACCGACACGCTGCTTGGCATTCACGGACTGCAAATCACGCATGTTTTCCAACGGCTCAATCATGCGCAAATCCATTGCAGGCCGCCCACCGGGATTCACGATGGTAACCGGTTGCCCGCCGCCCAGGAATCGCGCCGCCTTTTCAGGCGGATTCACCGTAGCGGATAGACCAATGCGCTGCATATGACGATCGCCGCGGCCAGCATCAACGGCGGCATCACCGCCCTCATCAGCATCTGCAACGATCGCATCTCGCTTGCGCGATTCTGCGACAAGGTTCTCCAGCCGTTCAAGGCTTACCGCCAGATGTGCGCCGCGCTTGGTGCCCGCTACTGCATGAATCTCATCGACGATCACCGTATCGACAGTGCCGAGAATCCGCCCTGCTTTCGAAGTGAGCAACAAGTACAACGATTCTGGCGTGGTAACGAGGATATCCGGTGGATGGGAGGCTATGCGCCGCCGCTCCTGTGCGGTGGTGTCGCCTGAACGAGTGGCGACCGCGATCTTCGGCACGGGCAGCCCTTGCGCCTCGCATTGTGCGGCAATGCCCTCCAAAGGCTGTTCTAGGTTCTTGGCCACATCGACCGCGAGCGCCTTTAACGGCGAGATATACAGCACACGCACACCGGCACGCCGCGTACGTGGCACGGTCATCAATCGGTCGATGGCTGAGAGAAACGCGGCCAATGTTTTGCCGGAGCCGGTAGGTGCGATGACCAAGACATTACGACCGGAATGGATTGTCGGCCATGCCTGAGCCTGTGCCTCGGTCGGCTGACCGAAGGCATGCTCGAACCACACCTTGGTGGGTTCGGAAAACAGGCTCAGGGTTTCGTACATATGTACGATTATAGGTCAGCTGAAGTAGGCGATGACTTCTTCGGCGGTGCCGTAGGCGCTTTGGGCACCAAGCTTGGTGGCCGCATAGGCGGAGACATAGGAGCCGATTTGCGCGGATTGCAGCAGCGTATGGCCAGCGGCCAAGCCAGCCAGCACAGTTCCCATGAACGAGTCGCCGCAACCGGTGGTGTCCACCGCATTGACTTGCGCGGCGGATACGCGATGCCAACGTCCGTTCTCGATCACCACCGACCCCGACGCACCAAGCGTCACTATCGCCCGGTCGAATCCGTAATCGGTGAATCGTTCGGCGACCTCATACCAGTCGAGTGATTCCACATCGCCGTCCGGCAGACCCAGTAACTGAGCCACTTCATGTTGGTTGACCAGCAGAATATCCGTGGCTTCCACCAGTTCGTGAGGCAGCTCGTCCATAAATGGCGAGTCGTTGAGCAGCACGGTCACGCCAGCGTCATGCGCGGTCTGTGCGGCGGCGATAACGGTGGAGATCGGGCTCTCCAAACACAGTCCCAATACCGCGCATTCGGCGATGGTCGTGCGATGTGATTGCACATAGCCGGCACTTGCCTTGGCATTGGAACCCGGCGAATAGACGATGGTATTCTCGCCCTCAGCGCTCACGGTGATTACCGTGGTGCCGCTGGGGCCTTCAACGTGCAGGATATCGGCGGTGTCGACGCCGGCCTCATCCAGCTTGCCTAATAGGAAGTCCGCGTTGGAGTCCTCGCCCACCGCGCCCAGCAACTGGACATTGACACCGAGACGAGCGGCGGCAGACGCCTGATTCGCGCCCTTGCCGCCCGGCAGCACTTCCATGGCACCACCATTGACGGTTTCACCTGGCTTGGGCAGTCGTTTAGTGGTCACGGTGTAATCGGCGTTCATCGAGCCGACCACGATTACCGAACCCGGCGCATCCTTCAGCGCTTCCAATCGTTCCCGTACGGGCTCGGGCATCTGTTCATGTTCTTCTTCACTTATCACCATGGGCTCCAAGCATAGTAGGCGGCAGGCCCAATTGCGCCGCATATGATCAGCCGCGCAACGTGCGAAGACGCTCGTGCATGGCCACCATCAGCACCAAGAGCACCAGCAAATACCACGGGTAGAGACTGATTGTCACATATTGCGCGATGATGCCGAACAGTGGCGGCATGAGCAGTGAGCCCACATAGGCGCAGGCCATCTGCACGCCGACGATGGCCTGCGATTTGTCTTCGCCGAAGTAGGCCGGCGTCGAGTGGATGACGCACGGATAAATCGGCGCGCACCCGAAGCCGATGACCACCAGCCCAACGACCACGCCAAGGTGGTGAGGCAATGGCACGAACATGGTGAGTATGCCGGCGAGCACCAGCACTTGGCCGAGGCGAATCATGACCGGGTCCTTGAATCGCATGGTCAGGAAGCCGGAAAGCGCACGACCCACAGTGATGCCTACGTAGAATAGACTGGCCCAGCCGGCAGCGGTGATCTTGTCGATGCCACCGTGCATCACCATATAGCTGGAGGCCCACAGGCCCGCCGTGGATTCGATGGCGCAGTAGCAGAAGAACATCACAAGGATTTCCTTGGCACCGCGAATGGCGAGCACGCCGGCCACGCCGAGCGGTTTGCGTTCAGCAACAGACACCCCTTCAGCATTACCAGATCCCTCGGCATTGCCATCAGATGATGCGGCACCATCGGTCGATTCGCCGCCCCCAGTCGTGCCACGTTTCTTCCACAGCGGCAGGCTCAGCACCAGAATGACGGTCAGCATCACCTGCAGAATCGCGATGTACCGATAGCCCCACGGCCAGCCTTGGCCTTGAGAGAGCGCATAGCCCATGATATAGGGGCCGACCGATGCGCCGACGCCCCACATGCAGTGCAGCCAGCTCATATGCCGGCTTTCGTAGTGAATGGCTACGTAGTTATTAAGCGCCGCATCCACGCCGCCCGCGCCAAGGCCGTACGGTATGGCGATGGCCAACAGCACCCAGTAATTCGGGGCAATGGAGAAACCGGCCAAGGCCGCCGCAGTCAACGCCACCGAAACGGCGGTGACCTTACCGGCCCCGAATTTCAATGTCATTCGGTCCGAAAGCAGCGCCGAAACAATCGTGAACATGGAAATCACTGCGGAGATGCCGCCAGCCCACGCCACCGGCACGTTCAGATTCTGGCTCATGGTGGGCCATGCGGACCCGAGTAGCGAATCCGGCAACCCCAGACTGACAAACGCCACATAGATGACGGCAAGCAACAGACTGGCCATGTTCCATCTCCCATTCACAGTACGGCACCGGTTGTGATAACGATGTCATCAGTCTATCGAATAACTCATGGGCAACACGAATAAAACATATGACAACGTGCTCACCTCAAACGCCAATTACGGAAATTCTCGGTAAGCACGATGTCATTATCAGCGACGTCTTCGATCAGGTATCGATCTTGGAGCGATCGAAATCGTCGGCGTTGTCGACGATGAACTGCTTGCGCGGCGGCACATCGTCGCCCATCAGCAGGCTGAAAATCTCGGATGCCTGGGCGGCGTCCTCCATACGGATGCGGCGCAGCATGCGCGTGCGCGGGTCCATGGTGGTGTCCGCCAGCTGGTCGGCGTCCATCTCGCCCAGACCCTTGTATCGCTGGATGTCGTCGTTGTATCCGATGTGCTTCTTGTCGAGGTCGGCCAGTTTGCCGGCCAGCTCGTCATCGGAATACGTGTAGATGTATTCGCCCTTGTGCGAGCCGGTCAACGCGATGCGGTGCAGCGGCGGCACTGCGGCATACACGTAGCCGTGTTCGATGAGCGGACGCATGTATCGGTAGAACAGCGTCAGCAACAGGATACGGATATGAGCACCATCCACATCGGCATCGGTCATCATGATGATCTTGTGGTAGCGCGACTGTTCGATGTCAAAGCTCTGGCCGGAGCCGGCACCCACCACCTGGATGATGGCTGCGCACTCCTTGTTGGAGAGCATCTGCGTGATCGACGCCTTCTGCACGTTCAGGATCTTGCCTCGAATCGGCAGCAATGCCTGGAAACCGGCGTTGCGTGCGGCCTTGGCGGTACCGAGTGCGGAATCACCCTCGACGATGAACAGTTCGGCCACGTCGTCATTGCCCGGCTGGCAGTCGGAGAGTTTGGCCGGCATCGAGGCGGATTCGAGCGCGTTCTTGCGGCGCGTGACCTCCTTGGCCTTGCGCGACTGGATGCGTGCGTGCATTTCGCCGACGATCTTCTCCAGCACGCGGCCGGATTGTTCCTTGTATCCGCGTTTGGAGCCGGTGATCATCTCGCCGAATTGCTTGTCGGTGAGCCGGGTGACGATCGGCTTGACCTGCGCGGTGCCAAGTACATCCTTGGTCTGGCCTTGGAACTGAGGTTCGGCCACGCGTGCGGTGACCACGGCCACGAGTCCGGCTTGGATATCGTCGCGCTCCACCTTCATGGCGGAGTCCTTCATGTTCACCTTGAGCTTGCGGGCGTTGTCTTCCACCGCCTTGCGAATCTGCTTGGTGATGGCGTTCATGAAACCGTCCACGTGAGTACCGCCGCCGGGCGTCTCCACGATGTTCACGAAGCTCATGATTGTGGTGTCATAGCCGTTGACCCATCGCAGGGCGATGTCCAAGCCGCAGGTGCGTTCGATTTCCTGGGCGTGCAGTTCGCCGCCCTCACCCACGGCCTGGGTCTCCTCCTTATAGGTGCCCTCGCCTTGGATGCGCCAGATGTCGGAGATCGGCTCGCCTTTGGACAGGAAGTCGACGAAGTCCTTGACGCCGCCTGTGTGCAGGAATTCCACGACGCGCGGGTGCGCGGGCTGTTCGCCGAACGCGCCGTCGACGACCTGGTCGCTGGCCGTCAGTGAGAAATTCTCCTCGGTCAGGTTCCCGGTACTGTCGACTTGGGCTTCGGTGGAGTCGTCGAAGAGTTCGGCATCGTTGGACGAGACGTCCAAAGCCGGCACCTGCTCTTGCACGGGTTCGACTGTGGCGGTATCAGCGGCCTCGACGGTGTCAGTCGACGCCGTTTCGGGTACGTTTTCGTCGATGATGGTGATTTTGAGGCCGGGCACCAGGAAGCTGGTCTGACGCACGCGGTCGATGAGCTGTTCGTATGAGAACTCGGCGGTTTTGTTGAAGATCTCCGGATCGTACCAGTAGCGAATACGGGTACCAGTGGTTTTGGGAGATACCTTGCCGATGATTTCCAGCTCGGTGGGTCGGTTCTTGCGAGTGCGCTTGAACGGGGAATCGGGAGACGGATTGGCCGGGTCTGCATCCGTGTATACGCCAGGGTGACCTTGGTGGAAGGTCATGTGGTGCGTCTTGCCGTCACGATCCACTTCGACGTCCAGTCGGGAGCTCAGGGCATTGACCACGGAGGAGCCCACGCCGTGCAGGCCACCGACGGCGTTATAAGACGAATTGCCGAACTTGGCACCGGCGTGCAGTTTGGTCAGTACGACCTCCACGCCGGACAGGCCGGTTTTCGGTTCCTTATCCACCGGAATGCCTCGGCCATTGTCCGCAACTTCCACGGAACCGTCGGTGTGCAAGGTGACTACGATATCGTTGCAGAAGCCGGCCAAGGCCTCATCCACGGAGTTGTCGATGATCTCCCACAAGCAGTGCATAAGCCCCTGCGAGTCGGTGGTGCCGATGTACATGCCCGGACGCTTGCGTACCGCATCCAAGCCCTCAAGAACAGCTAGGTCCTTGGCGCCGTATTCTTCTTTGGGCATACAGTCCTATTTTTCTCTTCAAATGCTTGGCTCCCCTCACAGAGGGGAGCCAGATGATCATTGATCCAGGAAGTCGCGCAGGGTCTGCGAACGGGACGGGTGGCGCAGCTTGGACATGGTCTTGGACTCGATCTGACGGATTCGTTCACGGGTCACGCCATACACACGGCCGATGTCGTCCAGCGTCTTCGGCTGGCCGTCTTCCAGGCCATAGCGCATCTTGATGACGCCGGCCTCACGCGGAGACAGGGTTTCCAGCACCTGCTTGAACTGTTCCTGCAGCAGGGAGAAGGCCACGGCGTCGGACGGAGCGATGGCGTCGGTATCCTCAATGAGGTCACCGAACTCGGAATCGCCATCCTCGCCAAGCGGGGTGTGCAGGGAAATCGGCTCGCGCCCGTACTTCTGCACTTCCTGCACCTTCTCAACCGGCATGTCCAGCTCGCGGGCCAGCTCGTCCGGCGTAGGTTCACGCCCCAGATCCTGCAGCATCTGGCGCTGTACACGGGACAGCTTGTTGATCACTTCAACCATGTGCACAGGCACGCGAATGGTGCGGGCTTGATCGGCCATGGCACGGGTGATGGCCTGACGAATCCACCACGTGGCGTAGGTGGAGAACTTGAAGCCCTTCTTCCAGTCGAACTTCTCGACGGCACGAATCAGACCAAGGTTGCCTTCCTGGATCAAATCAAGGAAGAGCATGCCGCGACCCGTGTAGCGCTTGGCGAGCGAGACCACAAGTCGTAGGTTGGCTTCCAGCAGATGGTCCTTAGCCTTCTTGCCGTCGGCGGCGGCCCACTTGAGTTCACGCTTGCGCTTGAACTCCATGCCTTCGCTTTCGGTGTCGAGCAGGTGCTGGGCGTACAGGCCGGCCTCGATGCGCTCGGACAGGTCGACTTCCTGCTCGGCGTTCAGCAGGCTCACGCGGCCGATCTGCTTCAGGTAGTCCTTGACCGGGTCGGCGGTTGCGCCGGCCGCAATCACACGACGCTTCGGATTGCCCGAAGGGATGATGTTTTCTTCCTCATCATCCGTGTCGGAGACCACGTAGGCACCCTTTTCCTTGGGCTGCTCGGGTGCCGTGGACTTGGCTTCTTCCTCGTCCTCGTCCTCGTCGTCTTCCACATCGTCGTCGGCATCGTCTTCGTCAACGTCGTCAAGATCCTCGTCGAGATCGTCAACGTCCAAATCGTCGTCGTTGACCTCGGCATCGTCATCAAGCCCGTCATCGACCTGAGTGTCCTCGTCTTTGACGAGTTCATCGTCCTTGGCCTTCTTCGCGGTTTTCTTCGCGGCGGACTTGCGCGTGGTCTTTTCCGAGGGCTCTGCGGACTTGGACTTCTTGGCGGAAGTCTTGCGTGCGGTGGTCGTAGAGCTGGCCTTCTTCTCGGTCTCCTCGCTGGACTCGGCTGTCTGCTTGGTTGCCGTCGTTTCCTTCGTGGCCAAAACTGCTCCTTCTGATCTCTCGCCGTGAAGCGCATATACCACATGGGCACACTTCTGGCAAGGGCAAATCGTCAACTATGTGAGTAAACCACCCTCCACGGACGATTATTCCCACATCGTTGCCCGACGTGTTGCCGATCACCACACGCTTTCCTTCCGCGCATCGCGCGTAAAACCTCGGAGATCCGCCGTTTCTGTTCACTCAGCCCGAGCACCATGCCGGCGCCACGCCTCGATCGGCGGCTGAGAATATCATCGCCGCCAGCGAACAATCCTCATCGAGCAGCAGGCATCGCAAGGCGAACACCATTGCTCGTGGATCGCCCAGCCACCATAAGGTGTAAGCGATCACGGCCAATGGCTGTATGCAGTACGGCACCGGTGAGGCTTCCGCGATATCGAGCAACATACCGATGCCGGCATGGCAACGCTCCTTATCCGGCATCATGCCTTCATCCTCGAATGCGCAGGTCAGCAGCTCGCCCATTCGTGTTCTCGTACGTGCCAGATGCGGTCGCGCCGCGAATTCCATGAGCCATGACTTGGGGCAACGGCTTTCATCAATAACCAACGAGAGAATCAGCGCATCACGAATCGATAAGGTCTCGCGCATGCCCACCGCAAACGCGGCCATCGTCTCTCGGCCTAGGTCGGTGTTCCCGGCATCGAGACAAGACAGCCATTCGTCCAATGGTTCGGCCACCCAGTCGGCATTAGCCTGTTGCGCGCCTCGAAGTCGGCGATCATTGCGAAATTCCTGTGATCTCGTCTCCAACTCGTCAAAGCCAAAGGGCTCCGTCTGCTCGGCGGCGTGCCGTTTGGCGTGTCGGCTCTTACGCGGCTTGTGCGGCGTGTTGTTGTTCATCATGTCCTCCTTGACTAATGGTGTGCAATCTATTGGTGTTGGGGTGCGCGCCGAGCCGGATAGCTCATGCGCCGAGGGGGTGTGTGCCCACTATGGCTGAAAACGCCGTATGACGCAGGAAAAAACGACCATTGTGGTTCTAGCTTCAAAACCCTTGATTCCCAACGTTCTTGTGTTCTTCAAACCCTGTGGATAAGTTATTAGGCATGTGCACAACTGCTAACAACCGCGAAATCATCGAGCCACGCATCATTCAGTTGGTGCGGGAACTGACTGCCGCCCCCGCCACCGACGAGGTTGCCGACGCCCTGAAACCGGTGATGGAACAGGTTGTGGACCAAGCCGCCTCCTCCAGCCAAGGAGGCAAACGACTGCGTGCGCTGCTCGCATTGGACGCCTTCGATATTCTTGCCGGCGATGTGACGCCTGATCGGCGTGACGCCATGATCGACCTGGCCTGCGCCATTGAAGTGTTTCAGACGGCCGCACTGGTGCATGACGACATCATTGACGAATCCGATCTGCGCCGGGGCAGGCCTTCCGCACATCGTGCCTTGGAACAGGCCGTACACAGCGGTGCCATAGGCCGTGGCTTGGGCCTGATGCTCGGCGACATTCTGGCCACTGCCTGCATTGAAATCACACGCCGGTCCGCCAGCCGTCTTCCCAACACCGATGCCCTGAACGAGGCGTTTCTTACCATGCAGCGTGAGGTGGAAATCGGCCAGGTACTGGACTTGGCCGTCGAGATGACCCCACTGTCCAATCCCGAAGCTCTGGCGAACGCCTCATTGAACGTATTCCGCTGGAAGACAGCCAGTTACACCACCATCGCTCCACTGCTGCTTGCACTGCTGGCCGCAGGAGAGAGCCCGGATCAGGCCAGGCATTGCGCGTTGGCCGTCGGCCGGCCGCTCGGACTGGCGTTCCAACTGGCGGATGACCTGTTGGATGTCGTCGGATCAAGCCGCAATACCGGAAAACCAGTTGGCGGAGACATCCGAGAAGGCAAACGCACAGTGCTGTTGGCTGATGCTCTGTCTGCGGCAGATACGGCGGATAAGGCCGATCTGATTGCCATCTTCGAAGAAGATTGTCGCAATGACAACCAGGTGGCCCACACCATTGAACTGTTCACGTCGACCGGTGCTCTTGATCGATCCCGCGAGCGCATCGCTGCCCTATGGGGTGAGTCCCGTAAGGCGATTGCCGGTCTTGAGCTGAATTCCGAAGCGCAACGCCGTCTGACCGAGGCTTGTGCGCGATTCGTCCCCGAATCCTTGCGATAGTCCACAATACGAGCCGCCGGACCATGAGACCATGAACACCGGTGAAAACCCGTGAAAGCTATGCGCTGATGCTCCGGCCGCGTAACCGGGGCCATGTACACTGAACATGTTTAGTCGTGATTAAAGGAACCGTACGATACAACATGAGTGAGAACGAGCCCGCACAGATGATTGAGGGACGCTACCGCATCGTGCGCAATATCGCCGAGGGTGGTATGGCCACCGTGTATGAGGCCATCGATGAGCGTCTGGGGCGCACCGTGGCGATTAAGGTCATGCACACACAACTCGCCAAAGGCCCGCATCGGGAGCAGTTCGTCGAACGGTTCCGCCGCGAAGCCAATTCGGCCGCGTCCATCGCCAACCCGCACATCGTTCAGGTGTATGACACCGGCGAGTTCAATGGACTTGATTTTCTGGTCATGGAATATGTGCATGGCGTCAATCTGCGGCATGAGATGAACGCCCAAGGCACATTCTCCGTGCGTGAGACACTGCGCGTGGTCGCGGAAACGCTGGATGGTCTGGCTTCCGCGCATCGCGCCGGCGTGGTCCACCGTGATATCAAGCCCGAGAACATTTTGATCAATGATCGCGGCCATGTGCAGATCACTGATTTCGGTCTGGCCAAGGCCGCCAGCCAAGCCACATTGAGCTCCACCGGCATGCTATTGGGCACCGCCGCTTATCTGGCTCCCGAAATGATCGAGAACAATCAGGCCACCGCGCAAGGCGACCTGTATTCCGTGGGCATCATGGCATGGGAGATGCTGACCGGCAAAGTGCCGTTCGATTCGGATAATCCGGTGACGCTTGTCTTCAAGCATGTTCATGAGGACGTGCCGTCCGTGGCCACGGTCTGTCAGGGCATTGATCCGTCCGTGGCGGCGTTCATCGCCCATCTGACCGCGCGTCAGGTGGATGCCCGCCCCGCCGATGGCGCGGCAGCAGCTGAGGAATTGAGCCAGTTGGCCGCCAAATTGCCGCTGGAGGCGTGGCAATACCGTTTGCATGCCGAACCCATCGGAGGTGATCATACCGATGCCACCGCTGCAGCGCTGGTAGGCAATATCGCCGAGCAGGCCCCGCTGACCGGCGTACCTGCCGGTGCAGCAACGTTCGAGCCGTCCGTACCGGCGTTTTTGGCCGATGATGTCGCAAGCAATACCGCCGATACCGGTGGCGCCGCAGACGTCAATCCTCCGGCTCCTCCGGTCGCCCCCACCACGGCACTTGATTCGTCGACGCCAGCCGATGCTTCGGCTCCCCATAAGACGCAAATCATGGCACAGTCCGGCAGCGAGACACAAGTGCTGCCTCAGGCCGGCGATGCCTTCACCCGAGCGCCTGCCCTTTCCGATGAGCCGGACGTCGCTTCCAATGGCACCGGGCCAAAGAAGCAGCGCAGCAAAAAACCGCTCATCATCGTACTGGTGATCGTGCTGGTACTGGCTGCAATCGGCGGAACCGCCGGCTGGTGGTGGTTTGCAGGACCGGGCAGCTATTGGAGTGTGCCCAAGCCGGATGACGTGACCTGCGATGCGAATGCAAGCACCGAATGCTCGTTGGCCGGCGCGGATTGGGCCACGTATGAGAGCACGTTGAAGGCTCTCGGCATCCCCTACAAGACGCACAAGGAATACAGCGACGACGTGGCGGAAGGCAAGATCATCTCTTCTTCCGTGAACAAGACCAAGGCCGTTGTGAACAGCCACATAAGCAAGCGAGCCAATCAGGAGCTTACGGTGGTGGTGTCCAAGGGCGTGCGGATGGCCACCATCCCGAAGGATATTCTCGACGCGAATTCGGCCAATGGCAAGAATCCGTTGAGCGCGCTCAAGAAAGCTGGCTTCGATAATGTCAAGCATGACGAGTCGAAGGATGAGTATTCGATGGACACGCCGCAGGGTGTGGCGTTGACGATTTCCCCTGATCCCGGTACCACGGCCAAGCACAACGATGAGGTGACGATTACTTTGAGCAAGGGACCGATGCCGGTGACCATGCCTGACATCGTCGGTAAGACCCAGTATGAGATGCAAGCCGCGCTCGGCGAGTTGAAGCTCACGGCCAATGTCACCGAACAGTACGATGACAAGGTCGAGGCTGGTCAAGTCATTTCCGCGTCTCAGGAAGCAGGAGCCCAGCTGAAGTGGGGAGATAGCGTGGACGTGGTGATTTCCAAGGGTCCGGAGATGGCGACGATACCGTCCGGCCTTGTCGGCAAACAGGAACGCGCCGTGACCAAGACGCTTGAGGGTCTCGGGTTCAAGGTGAAAACCGACAAGGTGCTCGGTGGCCTGTTCGGCACGGTACGTACCGTGAAAAGCGGCGATACGGACCTCTCCAACGGCGGCAAGATTCGCCTGCGCGACGCCAACGGCAACCCCACCGTCATCACCCTCACCATCGTGTGAGAGTAATCGACTGGCTCCCCTCGCTGAGGGGAGCCAACACACATTATTCGGCTTCTTCGGCGGCCTGCTGGGCCTTGAGCTCAGCCTTGACCTTCTGGGCGTATTCGTTCACGAATTCCTGACCGCTCATTTTCTGGATTGCGGCGGAAACACGATCAGTCAGCGAGCGCAAATCATCATGTGTAATCTCATCGACCGGCTTCTTGGCAACCTCAATCGGCTTGCCATACAGCACCTTGGTCTTGCCCTTCTTGGGAATCGACGTGCCAATCGGCTGCAGCTTGTCCGAGCCTATGATGGCGGTCGGCACAATCGGGCAACCGGTCTCGAGCGCAAGTCGTGCGGCACCGGTGTGTCCCTTGTACAGTCGACCGTCCGGGCTGCGCGTGCCTTCAATGTGGATACCGAACAGGTGCCCATCCTCGATAATCTCGCGTGCGTGCTCGAGTGCGCCAAGCGACTTGCTGCCACCGGAACGATCAACCGGGAACACGCCCACGGACGTGAACCACCACTTCTTGAACTTGCCCTTCAATCCCTTGCCCTCGAAGTATTCGGCTTTGCCCATGAAGTGCACCATGCGCGGGCAGGTAATCGGAATCAAAGCATCATCGATCACCGCCAGATGGTTGGCTGCGATAATCGCGCCACCCTCTCGAGGCACGTTATTCAGTCCGCTGACAGCAGGGCTCAAACGATGACGAGCAATAGGGCCGAGACCTTTGACGAAGAACCAATAGAGCACTTGGCATTCCTCCCGCAGACGAACTAGCCATTGGCCGGTCGCCTGATTAGAGTGACAGTTATGACTGAGAACCAGAATAGCAATGCCGACGGAAAGCGGCCAACCCCCACGCCGGGCAACGGACAGGATTACGGCATTTCGCCCCGGACGCCCGGAGACGGCGACGACGGGTCGCATGGCACGAACGATCTGGATTCGGCGTGGGCCGCATTCGAAGCCGAACATCAGGCCGACCTGCACGACGTGGCTTCCTCGCGCCAGGCCAGAAAGTTCGAGAAGCAGGCCAAAAAACGCGAGAAGGAGGCCCTGCTTTCCGTGAACGATCTGGACATCGGATCGTTCACCGATGACGTCCGTCCCGGCCGCGGTGGCAGACGTTCTGGCCCGCGTGATTTCACCGGCTCCAGCTGGCTGGACGTCGACAACGTCATGGACGCGCATGACGATGGCGGCTTCACTCCCCCGAACCCCGACCTCGGGCCGGTCAGGACGTCCACGATGCTGCTGGTGACGCTGCTCGTCGTCGGTCTCGTGGGCGAGATGGTGATGGTGCTCGTTCCCGGTTTGAATTCGATTCCGCTATTGGGCCCGTTGCTCAACATCCTCTTCGGATTGGGCGTCCTTCTCGGCTTGGGTGGTCTGGTGGCGGGAATCCTCAACCGCAAAGACCGCCCAGGGGACCGGGGCGGATACTACGACGACGGCGCGCGGGTCTAACGCTTGGACTGGGCGGTTTCGATCCACTTGTTGAACAGCGCCTCGGCTTTGCCTGAGTCGACGGCCTCCTCGGCCAACCGGTATGCGTCGGCGAAGCGCGACGCCAGAGTGCCGGCACCGACCAGATGGCCGTCGGCCACGATCGCGGAGGCGGCGTTCAGAAGCGCGGTGGTGCGGGAAGGAACGTCCTTGGCGGCCAGGAATTCCCTGAATGCGTTGGCGTTCGTATCCGGCGTCCCACCTTTGAGTTGCCCGACGGTGATGGCTTCCAAACCCAGATCCACGGTGGGGTCGAACTCGGATTCGTCGACCCTGCCGTCACGAATCTCCCATACGCTCACCGGGCCGGTGGGAGCGAGCTCATCCATGCCCTCATGCGAGGTGTAGACCAGACCTGACTGGCCGCGGCTGGCATACACGGCGGCCATGATCGGACTCATCGACCGGTCGGCGCATCCGACGGCCACATGTGCGGGATTGGCTGGATTGGTCAGCGGCCCCAAAACGTTGAACACGCACGGGATGCCCAACGCGGAGCGGATCGGGCCCACGAAACGCATGGCCGGGTGGAAGGTGCGGGCGAATGCGAAGGTAATACCCACCTCGTCGCCGACTTCCGCGACCGCCTCGGGCTTCAGATCCAACGGCAGTCCGAGGTCCTCGAGCACGTCGGCGGCACCGCACTTCGAAGACGCCGCGCGGTTGCCGTGCTTGACGATTGTCACGCCGGCGGCTGCAGCGGCCACGGAACCCATGGTGGACAGGTTCACGGTGGCGAATCCGTCTCCGCCGGTGCCCACGATGTCGGTGATCTCACCGGACACGTGCAGCGGCACGGCATGGCGAACCATGGCTTTGGCGGCACCGCGAACCTCCTCGGCGGTCAGACCCAGCTGCTCCTGCATGGCGAGCGCGGCACCGACGGCGGCGGGGTCCGCGTTGCCCTGCATCAGATCGTCCACAAACCACTCCGATTCCCCGGCTGTGAGATGGTCTCCCCCGACCAGCTTGGTGAGAATCGACTTCCACGTGATATCGGCCATGATGCCCTCCTCGGCGCTTCCGGGCGCCCGTGTCATTGTCATTGTGCCGCCAATTGTAACGGCTCGGCGCTCCCTCATGTGTTCCCGTCCGTATCACGAACATCCATCGACCGGCACCTCGCACCGTGTGCGCCCGGGCGGGCTACGGCAAACGTCGGGAACGCTTGGCGCCGAAGATGATCGATGTATGATGTGTGCGTTGCTGCCCGTCTTCAAGAAGGATTCAGCTATGAAGAACGTATTATGTTTCGGCGACTCCAACACCTTCGGCACCGATCCCGCGGATCCCGGAACCAGGCACCCTCTCGACGTGCGATGGCCGGGGCGTCTGGCCTCGCTGTTGGGGGATGGATGGCATGTCATCGAAGAGGGTATGAGCGGTCGCACCTCCGTGTTCGACAATCCTTTGGAACCGCATCGTTCCGGTATGGAGGCGCTTCCGATCGTATTGCAATCGCACTGTCCGCTCGACTACGCGATTGTGATGCTGGGTACCAATGACCTCAAAGAGATGTTCAACGCATCATCGCGCATCGTCGCGGCAGGCGCCGAAATGGTCGCCCGCGCGATTCGCGATTACGACTATGCGGATTGCGGGCCGGCGCCGAGAATCCTTCTCGTCTCCCCCATCCACATCAAACCCGGAGTTCCCTATGCCAGTTTCGCGCAGAGCGCCGTCGAACGCTCGCACGAACTGTCTCGCTGGTACCGCAAGGCCGCCGAACGTAATGGGTGGCTGTTCCTCGACGCCGCGACGGTCGCCGAACCCAGCGATCTCGATAAACTGCACATGAATCCGGAAGGCCACGCGAGACTCGCCGATGCAATCGCCGGGATACTGTTGGCGGACGCCGCCAGATAATGCAGGACCATCACACCGATCGTGAATAACGTCGGGGCCGGCACCCATATCATTGGGCGCCGGCCCTGGCGTATATCCGTTCGGTCGTCGAACCATCGGATGGTCAATGCCGATTCATCGTCACCGTCACGCTTCGTTCTGGCCGTGGCACATCTTGTACTTGCGGCCGGAACCGCACGGGCACGGGGCGTTCTTGCCGGTGCCAGGGAAGGTGCGGCCGTCGGCCCATGGCGTCTTGAGCTCTTCGCTCTTCGGACGCTTGGAAACCGGGACCTTGCCTTCGGCGTGGCTGACCGGAGCCGGGCCGGCAACAGGCAGCGTGGACTCGCCGGCCTCGGAGGCGGCTGCGGATTCGGCAATCGCCTGCTTGGCGTCCGCATCCTCGTCCTCTTCTTCGACTTCGCCCTCGGTGGCCTCGACCACGGATTCGCCGTTCTCGTCGGGGCCGGAGGCCACGGCGATGGTGTCGGCGCTTTCGGCGGTCTCCTCGACCTCGTCAACGGCATCGTCGGTGGTGGCGACCTGCTTGATGTCGATGTGGAACAGCAGCTGGACGGTCTCCTCCTTGATGGCCTCGATCATGGAGTTGTACATCTGGTAGCCTTCGCGCTGGTATTCGACCAGCGGGTCGCGCTGGCCCATGCCACGCAGGCCGATGCCGTCCTTGAGGTAATCCATCTCGTAAAGGTGCTCGCGCCACTTGCGGTCGAGCACGGCGAGCACCACGCGGCGTTCGAGATCGCGCAAGCCGGTCTCGCCGATGATCTCCTCCATTTCGCCGTACTGCTGCCTGGCGTCCTCGACGATCAGGTCGCGCACGGCCTCGACGGCCTTCGCACCCTTGAGGCCGCCGACGATCTTCCTGACCTCGTCTTCGTCGACCTTGGTGGGAATCACGGTGTTGAGCGCCTTGAACAGGCCCTCCCAATCCCAGTCCTTCGGTTTCTCGGATCCCTTGTTGGCACCCTTGATGTAGGACTCGACGGTGTCGGAAATGAAACGCAGGATGTCCTTGTGGATGTCTTCGCCCTTGAGCACGGCCTGACGCTCGGAGTAGATGACCGTGCGCTGCTTGTTCATCACGTCGTCATACTTCAACACGTTCTTGCGAATCTCATAGTTACGGGATTCGACGGCCTTCTGCGCGGTGCGCACGCCCTTGGTGACGGACTTGGCCTCGATCGGCTGGCCTTCCTCCATGCCCCTGGCCATGACCTGGGCCACCAGCTGGGTGTTGAACAGACGCATCAGGTCATCTTCCAGCGACAGGTAGAAGCGGGATTCACCCGGGTCGCCCTGGCGGCCGGAACGACCGCGCAACTGGTTGTCGATTCGACGGGACTCGTGGCGTTCGGTGCCGAGCACATACAGGCCGCCCAGCTCCTTGACCTCCTCATGCTCGTCCTTGACCTGGGCCTTGATCTCGTTCAGGGTGCCCGGCCAACGCTTCTCATACTCCTCCGGGGTGTCCTCCGGAGAGTAGCCCTCGGACTTCAGTTTGGCGTCGGCAAGGAACTCGACGTTGCCGCCGAGCATGATGTCGGTGCCACGGCCGGCCATGTTGGTGGCCACGGTGACGGCGCCCTTGCGGCCGGCGACGGCGACCACGGCGGCTTCCTTCTCGTGCTGCTTGGCGTTCAGGACCTGGTGTGGGATCTTCGCCACGTCGAGCAGGGCGGAGACCACTTCGGAGCTTTCCACGGAGGCGGTGCCGAGCAGCACCGGCTGGCCCTTGGCGTGTCGCTTGGCCACGTCCTTGACGATGGCGGCCAGCTTCTCCTTCTTGGTGCGGTAGATGAGATCGTCCTGATCCTTGCGGATCATCGGCTTGTTGGTCTTGATCGGCAGCACGCCCAGCTTGTAGGTGTTCATGAACTCGGCGGCCTCGGTTTCGGCCGTACCGGTCATGCCCGCGAGCTTGTCGTACATACGGAAGTAGTTCTGCAGGGTGATGGTGGCGAAGGTCTGGTTCTCGGCCTTGACCTCCACGCCTTCCTTGGCTTCGATGGCCTGGTGCAGGCCCTCGTTGTAGCGGCGGCCCGGCAGGATACGACCGGTGTGCTCGTCGACGATGAGCACCTCGCCTTGGGTGACGACGTAGTCCTTGTCACGCAGGAACAGTTCCTTGGCCTTGATGGCGTTGTTGAGGTAGCCGATCAGGGCGGTGTTGGCCGGCTCGTACAGGTTGTCGATGCCGAGGAAGTCCTCGACCTTGGTGATGCCCGGGTCCAGGATGCCGACGACCTTCTTCTTCTCGTCGACGTCGTAGTCCTCGTCGCGGGTGAGCTTCAGCACCAGTTTGGCGAACTGACGGTACCAGCGGGTCACGTCGCCTTCGGCCGGGCCGGAGATGATAAGCGGGGTACGGGCCTCATCGATGAGGATGGAATCGACCTCATCGACGATGGCGTAGTGGTGACCACGCTGCACGAGGTCGGCCTTCTCCCAGGCCATGTTGTCACGCAGGTAGTCGAAGCCGAACTCGTTGTTGGTGCCATAGGTGATGTCGGCGTTGTACTGCTTGCGGCGCTCCGGCGGCTTCTGCTCGGTGATGATGCAGCCGACGTTCATGCCGAGGAAACGGTAGATACGGCCCATCAGCTCGCTCTGGTAGCTGGCGAGGTAGTCGTTGACGGTGACCACGTGCACGCCCTTGCCTTCGAGGGCGTTCAGATAGGTGGGCAGGGTGGCGACCAGGGTCTTGCCTTCACCGGTCTTCATTTCGGCGATGTTGCCCCAGTGTAGGGCGGCACCGCCCATGAGCTGCACGTCGAAGTGACGCTGGCCAAGGGTGCGCTTGGAGACCTCGCGCACGGTGGCGAACGCCTCGGGCATGATCTCGTCCAGGCTCTTGCCGTTTTCGATTTCCTGCTTGAACTTCGGGGTTTGGGCCTTCAGATCCTCGTCAGAGAGGGCGGAGATCTCATCCTCCAGAGCGTTCACGGCCTTGGCCACGTTCTCCAGCTTCTTGAGCTGGTGGCCTTCACCCATTCGCAGGGCTTTGTCAACAATATCGACCACTGGGTTCTCCCTTGACTGATAAGTGGTGGTGTCCGCGTACCAGAATAGCGCCTCGCACCGTCAGCAGTCGAATTTTTCGACCTTCTTACGAAAAAATGGACCACCTCCATATTGGAAGCGGTCCATGCGGTATCAGCTGATCGTGTCAGCAGGCCTTATCTTCAGGCCTTCTTGACGTTCTCCGGAGTATCGATTTCGAACACGCCGTAGCTCCAACCGTGACGGTGATAGACGACGGACGGGCGTCCGGTCTCCTTGTTCACGAACAGGAAGAAATCGTGTCCGATCAGTTCCATCTCGTACAGCGCCTCGTCGATGCTCATAGGCTCGGCGATGTGCAGCTTGCGACGGATGACAATCGGTGTATCCCCAACCTGGACCTCCACGGATTCGCCAGGGCCAAGATCGGAGGCGACCGCAGCCTGCGGGCTGTTGTTCGGCTCTTCCTCCGACACCTCCGGCTCGGGCTCCGGGGCGATAACACCCAGATCCACCGGGACCGGGTTTGCGTAACCACGACGGTGATCCTTGCGACGGTCACGAGTACGACGCAGACGCAGCGTCAACTTATCCAGCGCCATGTCCAGCGCGCTGAATTCATCGGTGCTGGAAGCCTCCGCACGCACCACGGTACGTCCGGCGATAACGGTGATTTCCACGCGCTTGGCGGTATCGGCCTGACGCGGGTTGCCCTCATGGGTCAGCACAATCTGCGCGCGCTGAGCATCCGGGGCGATAGCGGTCACACGATTCATCTTGGTCTCGACCACATCACGGAACCTTTGCTTGACCTGCGTGTGGCGTCCGGTAACGACGATTTCCATGTTGACCTCCTCTAACTCAAGCGGTGTAACCCGCTATATGTGTTCCGAACGGCATCATCACCGACCGGGTATGTTTCATTGTAGACGAACAATGGGTGAACGGCCGGAAACTCGCCCAGAGAATATATGTTTATCTCCGGGCTTTTCTCTGCAATGAAACGATGTATATACTGGGGTTTTGGCAGCAGTCTCCTATAAGAAGATTTGATACCGGTTTATCAGGCTGGCTTGTTTGTTCGTCATGGTAAATACTGCAATGGATAGGCAGCGTTTTCTTGCTCTTTCTCGCACATACCAAGCTCTTACAGATTTGATTCGTCTCCATACGACACGCCCGACACGCCCCATCCGATATTCGGCGCGTCGTTCACGAATCGCCCAACTATGGAGAAAACAGGATAACCGGGCAACGTCATGGCCTCACCGCAGGGCGGGATGCCGCCTTTTCCGCACCTTATGTATAATTGCAAGCTTGAGACCTCTTGATGGCCGCGGCCGTGATCTTCATTGGGATCGGCTGAGGAACTTCCGGGCTCCATAGAGCACGATGGCGGATAACGTCCGCCCAGGGTGACCTGAGAGATAGCGCAACAGAGAACAGACCGCCCGTCCTCGACGGGTAAGGGTGAAACGGCGGTGTAAGAGACCACCGGGCCTCTGGTAACAGTAGGTCGCATGGCAAGCCTCATCGGGAGCAAGGCCAAGCAGATGGCGGTAAGGGCTGCTCGCCCGTGTCATCGGGTAGGCTGCTAGAGCCTGGCGGTAACGTCAGGTCGAGATGGATGGCCATCCGTGCTGCGCGTTCGCGCACGGCACGACAGAACCCGGGGTATGAGAGGTCTCATTTTTTTTTCTTGGCTACGCCAACAATTCGGCGGCGACTCGGCGGAGGGTTTCGGGGCTGTGTCCTTTGCGGCCGCCTGCGGACCAAAACCGACGCTGACGGACCTGATGATCGAGGCCATGGGTTTTGCGGGCTATCTGGCGGCCCAATTCCCATGCGGCATCTTCAAAGATGCCATTTTGCTCAGCTTCGCCACACACCTGTTCAGCCAGTTTGCGGTCCACGCCTTTGCGAGCAAGTTCCAGGACCGCACCACGACGGCCCATCATGCGACCGGCACAATAGCGTACGGCCGATTCGGCATAAGCGCGGTCGTCAATCAGTTGCACGCGAATCAGCCGTTCGATGACCTCGTCCACGATCGCCTCGCCGTACCCTTTGGCAAGCAATCGTTCGCGTAACGCACCGGATGCACGCGGGGCCGCGTCCAGCAAACGCAATGCAGCCTCGCGGCAAGCGTCCAAATCATTGGGATCTTCGACAACGGCAGCGCCTCTCCCCCGTCGAGAAAAACGTCCCGACGGTTTCGACTGAACACGCTTCTCGGCAATGGGCATGTTTTGCGACGCAACAGGATTGCGCCGCAAGAATGCTTCGGCACTAATCATGTTCAGGCCTTAGCTGTGCCGGCCTTGGCACGGGTCGTTTTGGCAGCAGGCGCCGCTGCGGCCTTGCTGTCCTTGGCCACGTCGGCCGCAGCGGCCTCGCTGACGGCGGCCGCTGCTGCGGCTTCGCCATCTTCCGCGAACTGATCGGCGGAACCGATCAGACCGAACTCGGCCTTGACCTTGTTCTCAATCTCCTCGGTGATGGCCGGGTTGTCCTTAAGGAACTGACGGACCTTCTCTCGTCCCTGACCGAGCTGATCACCCTCATAGGTGAACCACGAACCGGACTTCTTGACCACGCCAACCTGCTGGGCCATGTCGATCACCGAGCCCTCACGGGAAATGCCTTCACCGTAGAGCATGTCGAATTCGGCGGACTTGAAAGGCGGGGCCATCTTGTTCTTGACCACCTTGACGCGCGTGCGGTTGCCCACCGCTTCGTCGCCGTTCTTCAAGGTCTGGATGCGGCGGATGTCGAGACGCACGGAGGCGTAGAACTTCAGAGCTTTACCACCGGTGGTGGTTTCAGGGTTGCCGAAGAACACGCCGATCTTCTCACGCAGCTGGTTGATGAAGATGGCGGTGGTGCCGGCCTGAGCCAACGCGCCGGTCATCTTGCGCAGCGCCTGACTCATGAGCCGGGCCTGCAAACCAACATGGCTGTCTCCCATTTCGCCTTCGATTTCGGCCTTCGGCACTAGGGCGGCGACCGAGTCGATGACGATGACGTCAAGTGCACCGGAGCGAATCAGCATGTCGGCGATTTCGAGGGCCTGCTCGCCGTTATCCGGCTGGGAGACGATGAGTGAGTCGGTGTCCACGCCGAGCTTGCGGGCGTAGGCCGGGTCGAGCGCGTGTTCGGCATCGATGTAGGCCGCCACGCCGCCCTTCTTCTGGGCATTGGCCACCACATGCAATGCGAGCGTGGTCTTACCGGATGATTCGGGGCCGTAGATCTCCACGATGCGGCCCTTGGGCAGGCCGCCGATGCCGAGCGCCATATCGAGGGCCAACGAACCGGTGGGAATCACCTCGACGTTCTGCTCGGGCTGGTCGCCCAGTCGCATTGCGGAACCTTTGCCAAAGCTCTTCTCGACCTGCGCCAGCGCGGTGTCCAGCGCCGCCTTGCGCTTGGGATCGAGCTCGTGCTTGTCCTCGGCTGCCGGGTCCTTGGCCGGCTTGGTCTCAAGTGCCATGATCTTCTCCTTGTCGAAGTCGTGCGCGAATCGGATGCCTCCACCGTATGACGGACATGCCATGTGAGGCAATCCAAACCAACCATTGTGGTTCCAGCTTGCCCAAGCTCGGCCGCCTGGCCTCCTTAAGCCCTACTGCGGTAAGGCTTATGGCGGATGGCAAGCACCCTGTGCACACGTATGCGGCTTCTTGTCACTGTGGATAACTATAACCACACACACGAACATCTGTTCGAATTTGGCGTGCAACACGCCGAAATCGCCAATTTCACGATTCAGTGACTCCGTAATCCCGCAGTGTCAGACGGCGGGCATGGGCGGCGCGTTATGATCGCGGCCCCAACGCTTGGAGTCCGGAACCTCCATCTGGTCGCAGAGCACATTCCAGACCACGCGTGGCTCCTCCCCCGCGTCCAACGCCTCGACCACAGTCATATTCGCCAGTTTGGGCATCCGTTGATCACGCGACAGCGAACGACCGTAGGTCCGACCGAACACCTCTTCAAGTAATTCCCAGAATTCCCGTTCACGCATACACGCCAGTGTGCCACCACCCGCAGGACAGCAAAAACCCGCATCGCCACAAGCGATACGGGTTCACAGCTAGACATAGATTACGGGACACGGCTTCACACCGCCAACCGATCAGCCCTCGACCGAGTCGAGATAATCAGCCACCATGCGCAGCATGCACGAAGTGGAGACTCCGAGCGCATCGGCGATGGAGCTCAGCAGTTCGGAGCTGGCTTCCTTCTGCCCACGTTCGACTTCGGAAAGGTAGCCCAGCGAAACGCCTGCCTTCTCGGAGACCTCACGCAACGTACGGCGATCGCGCGTGCGCAGTTCGCGCAGCACATGACCGATAGCACCACGCAGCGAAACCTCGCGAGGCTCCTCCTCAACCACCACGGGCTCGGCAGCGGCAGTCGGCTTGTACGACGGCGAATCCTCATCCCACATACGTTCACGAACGGCTTGACGCTGATCCTTGGCCTTCTTGGCGGCCTGCGCCTTGAGCACCTGCTGCTGGGCGAACATCACCGCACGGCGCTGGGCCGGAGTCAGTTCACGCATACGGGCGACACCCGGCTGCACAGCCATCGGCTTCTTGGCGGCCACATCCATCTGTTCGTTCACTCGGGTCATCGTTTCCATCGCCATCGCCCCTTCCAAGGTCGGTTCAGTGTTTCCACTATGTACAACACGACGGTCCCGCGGTTTTATTCCTTAAAACTTGCTGTGAATAGACTCAAGTTTTGCAGAACGTGGAATACGGCGAGGCGACGAACCTCTTCGCGCATGCCATCAAGATGGAGTTCGACGGCTTTGAGCACTTCGGCATGGTTCGTGGTGAGGCTTGCGGGGATGCGCAGGCCCACATACACCAGTCCGGCCGGCTTGTCACCGTCCGGACCGGGGCCGGCCACGCCGGTGGTGGAAAGGCCGATGATTCGGTCGCCGTATTCCGGCTGGCTGTATAGGCGAGCGGTACCGATGGCCATCTGCCGGGCGACTTCTGGGTGTACGGCGCCTTCTCGACCCAATAGGGCCTTGTCCACGTGCAGGATCGAGGCCTTGGCATTGATGTCGTAGGTGACAGCGGAGCCCAACAACACGTTGGAGGCACCGGGAATACGCACGAACGCATCGGCAAGCAGGCCACCGGTCAGGGATTCAGCGCAGGCGATTTTCGTATTGTTCGCCTCGCAGATCTTGAGGATGCCGGCCGCGAGACTGTCGCACAATTCCTGCATTGGAATATCCGTCACTTCCTTTTCGGGGCGACGAACGTGTTATATAGGTATACAGCACCCGAGTAGAGGCACAGGACCAATGCCACGTAGATGATGGCGTAGGTTAGGAAGTAGTAAGCGGTCATCCAGAACGGCGTGGCCTGTCCGTTACCCAGAGACCAGAACGGCAGCAGCAGCATGGACAGACCCACGCACTGGAATACGGTCTTGAGCTTGCCGGGCCATGCGGCGGCGATGACTTTGCCGCCCGGACGCTCCATGACGAAGAAACGCATAACGGTGATACCGATTTCGCGAATCAGGAACAGGATGGTTACCCACCAGCCGAGCTCGCCGAACGCGGAGCACACGATCATTGCGCCGCAAGTGAGCAGCTTGTCCGCGATCGGATCCATCAGCTTGCCCATCTCGGTGACCTGATTGTATTTGCGGGCCATCCAACCGTCGATCTTATCGGTGGACGCGGCGATGATGAACAGTACCGCGGCGACCCAACGCAGGGTAAGGTCGTCGGCGCCCCAGGCCCCGGCGAGAATGTCGAGCACCAGGAAGATCACCACCAGCACTATGCGCGAATACGTGACCAGGTTCGGCGGCGCGTTCCACCCGTCGAACAGCGACGACCCGGACGATGACTGCTTATCCATTGTGTTCTCAACCATGATGCTCACGTTACCCGTTTCAGATGACTTTGCCCAGTATGCCCTATTCCAGCTCCACGGCGCCCGTGTAGAGCTGGTAGTACTCGCCCTTGAGCGCGATGAGCTCGTCATGCGAGCCGCGTTCGATGATGCGCCCATGGTCCAGCACCATGATCACATCGGAGTTGCGCACGGTGGACAATCGATGCGCGATCACGAACACGGTGCGCCCCCGCATGAGATTGTCCATGCCGGCCTGCACCACTTCCTCGGTGCGGGTATCGATGGAGGAGGTCGCCTCGTCGAGGATCATCGCCGGCGGATCGGCCACGGCGGCACGGGCGATGGAGATCAGCTGGCGCTGGCCTTGGGACAGGCCGGAACCGTCGCCTTCAAGCACCGTCCGGTAGCCGTTGGGCAGCATGCGGATGAAGCCGTCCGCATTGGTCAGCTTGGCGGCGGCGATGCACTCCTCGTCGGTGGCATCGAGCCTGCCGTAGCGGATGTTGTCCATCACGGTGCCGGTGAACAGGTTCACATCCTGCAGGACGACGCCGAGGGAGCGGCGCAGGTCGGGTTTGCGGATGCCCCTGACGGAGATGCCGTCGTACAGGATCATGCCTTCCTGAACGTCGTAGAAGCGGTTGATCAGGTTGGTCACCGTGGTTTTACCGGCACCGGTCGCACCGACGAGGGCGATTTTCTGGCCGGGTTCGGCATACCAGGTGATGTCGTGGAGCACGGGCTTGCCCGGGTTGTAGCCGAACGTCACATCAACGAATCGCACGTCGCCCTGCAGCAGGGTCAGACGGCCATCGGGCGAGGTGATGGCCCGCTCGCGGGCCTTGCGCGCCACGTCGGCGGCACGCGGGCTCAACGCATTCGCCGCCTTCAGGGAACGGGTGCCGTCATCACCCTCCTCGCGCTTCCATGCCCAGTGGCCGGTCTCATGGTCCACTTCGGTCATGGTGCGCCCGTCATCGCCGAGTTCGACGTTGACAAGCGTCACGGAGCCGCCGTCATCCTCCGGCTTCTCATCCATCAGTTGGAAGATGCGGGAGGCGCCGGCGAGCGCCATCATCACCATGTTGAACTGCATGGAGACCTGGCCAAGCGGGTTGATGAAGGACCGCGACAGGGTCAGCAGGGAGATCAGCGAGCCGAGGGTGAGCGTGCCGAATCCGGAAAGCCCGAAGTTGCCGACGCCGCAAAGCGCCATGGCCCCACCGACGATGGCCAGCAGGATATACAGCATGTATCCCATGTTGCCCACCACCGGCATGGTCACATTGCCCCAGGTGTTCGCTTCGGCGGAGGCTTCGAACAGTCGCTCGTTCTTCTCGTCGAAGGTTCGCTGCGTGGCCTGCTCGTGGTTGAAGACCTTGATGACCTTCTGGCCGTTGACGGACTCCTCCACGAACGCGTTGACGTCGCCCATCTCGATCTGTTGCCTGACGAAGTAGCGGCCGGAACGGGAGACGACCTTGCGCACCACCACGAACAGCAGCGCGGTGAAGGCCAGCACGAAGACGGTGAGCGGCACGGACAGCCACAGCATGGAGGCGACGGCCGCGAGCGCGGATATGATCGACGAGAACATCTGGGGGAACGACTGGCTGATGGCCTGCCGCAGGGTGTCGGTGTCGTTGGTGTAGCGGCTCATGATGTCGCCGTGCTCGTTGGTGTCGAAGTATCGGATCGGCAGGGTCTGCTGGTGGGCGAACATGTCGTCGCGGATCTGCTTCAACGTGCCCTGTTCGACGGTGATGATCAGCCACTGCCACAGCCATGCGGTGAAGATGCCGGCCGCGTACAGGCATCCCATCAGGGTCAGGGCGCGGGTCAGCGGCCCCCAGTCGGGGTTGCGCTGGCCGACGAGCGGAAGAATGTAGCCGTCGACCAGCGATTGCAGGAACAGCGCCGAACCCGCCTGGGCCGCCGCTCCTATGAGGATGCACAGCACGACGATGACGACCCGCCACCGGTATTGCAGGATGTAGCCGAAGATGCGTTTGGTGGTGCCGGGTGCGGCCTGGCTCATCGGCGGCTTGGCGCCGGGCCCGCCTTGCACGGTGTGTTCGTTGGTTTTTTCCGTCATTGTCATTCCCCTCTTACTGCAGTCCTTCAGGCTGCGCCTGGTTCCTGGTCTGCGATTCATAGATGGACCGGTATTCATCACAGGTTTCGAGCAGTTCGTCGTGCGTGCCGGCGGCGGCGATGCGTCCGGCGTCCATGACGAGGATCATGTCGGAATCCTGTACGGATGCGATCCGCTGCGCGATGATGATCTTCGTGGTGTGCGGGATCTCGTGGCGCAGGGCCTCGCGGATCAGTTTGTCGGTTTTGGTGTCGACCGCGGACGTGGAGTCGTCGAGGATGAGGATCCTCGGCTTCTTCAGCAGAGCGCGGGCGATGCACAGGCGCTGGCGCTGACCGCCGGACACGTTGGTGCCGCCTTGTTCGATGTAGGTGTCGTAGCCGTCGGGCAGTTCGCGGATGAAGCCGTCCGCCTGGGCGAGCCGGCATGCGTGGCGGATGTCCTCGTCGGTGGCGTCGGGATTGCCCCAGCGCAGGTTGTCGGCGATGGTGCCGGCGAACAGCACGTTCTTCTGCAGCACCATGGCCACCTGGTCTCGCAGGACCTTGAGACCGTAGTCGCGCACGTCGACGCCGCCGACCTTGAGCGACCCCTCGGTCACGTCGTATAGGCGCGGCACGAGCTGCACCAGGCTTGATTTCGCGGAACCGGTGCCGCCGACGATGCCGACGGTCATGCCGGAACGGATGGTGAGATCGATGTCGTCCAGCACCGGTTTCTCCGATTTCTCGCCGTAGCGGAAGGATACATGTTCGAAGTCGACCGAACCGTCGGCGACCGTCATGATCGGCCTGGCGGGATCGGTGACGGTGCTTTCCTCGTTCAGCACCTGGCAGATGCGTTCCGCGGATGCCTGCGAGATGATGAACATGACGAAGACCATGGACAACATCATCATCGACATGAGGATCTGCATGGCGTAGGTGACGAGCGCCGTCAGGTCGCCGGTGGTCAGACCCAGCGCCGCGTTGTTGCCGGAGGCGACGATCTGCCGTGCGCCCATCCACGAGATCAGCAGCATGGATGCGTACACGCAGACCATCATCAGCGGGCCGTTGAGGCTCATGATGCGTTCCGCCTTCATGAAATCCTTGAAGATCAGGCCGGAGATTCGGTCGAACTTGCCGATTTCATGCGATTCGCGGTTGTAGGACTTCACCACGCGGATGCCCTGCAGGTTCTCGTCGACCACATTGTTGAGCACGTCGTAGGTATGGAAGACCCGTTCGAACACCGGATGCACGATGACGATCAATCCGCACAGTCCGATGGCGAGGACCGGGACGCACGCGAGGAACACCATGGAGATGGATGGGCTGATGCGGAAGGAGAATATCCATGCCGCGACCACCATGATCGGGGCCCGGAATCCCATGCGGATCATCATGCCGTATGCGTTCTGCAGGTTGGTCACGTCCGTGGTGAGCCTGGTGATGATCGAACCGGTCGAGAAGCGGTCGATATTGGTGAAACCGAACGCCTGCACCTTGTCGAACTGGTCCTTGCGCAGGTTCTTGGCGAAGCCGGCGGCAGCGATGGCCGCATATCTTCCGGCGAGGAACCCGCAGGTCAGCGAGCACAGGGAGCAGATGAACAGCATGAGTCCGAACTTGAGGATGGCCGGCATGCTTGCGCCGCTGATGCCCCGGTCGATCAATGAGGCCACGATCGTCGGGATCAGGATCTCCAGAATGCTTTCCACCGTCACGAACACCGGTGCCATGATGCTGGGTTTGCGGTATTCGCGCAACGACCCGCCAAGGGTGCGTATGAGATGCCGCCGGCGTTTCGGCCGCGGCTCCGGCCGTGCCGGCGTGGTGGCGTCGACGTTTGTTTCGCTCATGATTCTTCCTTTCCTGTCTTGTTGTTCCGCGCTTCTTCCGCATCGTCGTGCAGCGCCCGACTGGAATACCGGTGTTCGTCCCCGATCGCCCCGGTCCTGATTAGGTTCGTCTGCATCACGTCGAACGTGCGCATGAATCCCCGGATCTCATCGTCGCCCAGTCCGCGCGGCAACGCCTTCTCCATGGCGATCGCGTTGCCGCGCAACGCACCGTCGATCGTCCTCGCCTGCGCGGTGAGGACGATTCTTTTCAGCCGCGCGTCCCGCGGCACCGGTTCGCGCGCGATCAGCCCCTTGCGTTCCATGAGTCCCAGGACCCTGCATGACGTCGATCGGGTGATGCCGAACCGGCGCTCCACGTCCTGCGGGAACACGCCATGGTCGACGTTGCACGCAAGATACCGGATGATGTCGATGTTGACGCCGCTCAACCCCTCGGCCTCCCGAGGTCTGGTGACGGCAAGATACCGGTTGATGGCGTTGTGCAACGACCGGATGGCCAGGCCCGGCGGCGTGCTTGCGCCATACTCCCAGGCCCGGGTGAATTCTAGGTCAGTCGAATTCACTTCGGCGCTTGGCTACATTGTCACGAAATTTCAGTATAACACGTTGCACATACAACTGTTGCATATGCAACAACCCGGCGCGTCCGCTGGGGCGCCTATGAGCAGGCCTGCTCGTCGACCCCGGATTGCCGCGGGACGGCGGCTTCAAGCGAACTGGTCTCACCCCGGATGAACGCGAGCACCTGCGGCAGGTCCTGCGGCTGGACGAGCACTTCGCGGGCCTTCGAGC
>OCPM01000094.1_pt1 | contig 65353 bp, 57 predicted proteins | sample 1476751 | NCBI WGS metagenome assembly OCPM01 (sample SAMEA2580198, study PRJEB22360) | human gut metagenome | biome: human gut; feature: human-associated habitat; material: faeces | place: Denmark | collected 2008/2010 | reverse complement strand
GCGTCAGTCAAATGTGGGGTCACCGCCCAAGCCGTCATCCACCATTATCACCGATTAGAAACCGGCATAACCATTATCAACGTCAAATGTTAATCGTTTATCTCAATAGTTAACACTCTCATTGACCAGTCCACCCAGCGCCGCAAACGTAAACTTCGGCTCCATACTGCCGTTCTCGCAGAACACAGGAATCACCCACATCGCGACACGCCGTTACTCGTATAACGTATCTTTTTCCATCAAATACACGTACAACCCGTCCGTTGTACGCACAAAAGCGTAGCCGAACATGACGGCCACCAAGTCGGCCGCTACGTACAAAAGGTGCTCCCCTCCTTCAGGAGGAAGAAGAAGCGCACGGATACGATCAGACAGCACCAAACCAAACAGTAGCCGCACCTGGGAGCCAGGATGAAGCATTCGGCATCGTGCCTGCTGGCCATCGTCGTGGGATACGCTGTGCACCATCTGGCCCACAAGTAAATCATGCAAAAACGCGCGTTGGCGCACGTCCTTTTTCATGGACGTGCGCCAACGCGCGTTTTTGCATCAGCTTCCGAGATCAGGCCTCGCGGCTCGCGGAAGCCGCAGCGAACGCCGGCAAGGCGCGAGGTGCGTTGAAACCTTCCTTTTCGAAGCGGTCAGCAATCTTCTGTGCAATCTCGTGGCCCTGGCCCTTGTCCACCAACGCGATGATGGAGCCGCCGAAGCCGCCGCCGGTCATACGCGCACCGTAGGCGCCGTTCTTGCGGGCCACGTCTACGGCGATGTCCAGCTCGGGGACGGTGACCTCGTAGTCGGCGGCCAGCGAATCGTGGGAAGCGTTGAACAGACGGCCCGCAGCCTTGATGTCGCCGTTGGCGAAGGCACGCACGAAGGAACGCACGCGCTCGATCTCGGTGACGACGTGGCGCACGCGCTTCTTCATGGTCTCGTCAGGCAGGGCGTCAAGCGTTTCCTTGAGGGCCTGGAACTGGTCATCGGCCTTGGAGATGCCGTCGGCGGTAACGCGCAGGTTGGCCACACCGAGAATCTTGGCGGCTTCCTCGCAGGTGGCGCGACGCTGAGCGTACTGACCATCGTTGAGCTGGTGCGGAGCCTGGGTATCGACCACAAGCAATTCGAGGTTGTACTTGTCGAGGTCGAACTCCTGCTGGGAGACGTTCTCCAGCGGGGTGAGCTCCGGACGGCAGTCGAGCAGCAGCGCATGGCCGGCGGTGCAGCGCATGGAGGCGTTCTGGTCGAGACCGCCGGTGGAGGCGCCGGCCATCTCGTTCTCGGACTTGATGGCGGCGTTGATGAGGGTCACACGGCCGGCGTCGGAATCGCCGTAGCCAAGGCCGTACACGTCGTCCAGAGCCAGAGCGGTGGAGCAGGTCATGGCGGCGGAGGAGCTCAGGCCGGAGCCCAGCGGCACGCAGGAGACGAAGGCGGCATCAAAGCCCTTGACCTTGTCGAAACCAGCCTGACGCAGCGCCCAGGCCACACCGGTCGGGTAGGCGGACCAGCCGTCCACGCCACGGGCCTTGAGGCCATCGAGATCAGCTTCAGCGACCTTGTCGGAAGCCACGCCGGAGACGACGCGAACCTTGGTGTCTTCGCGCGGCTTCAGGGCGATGAAGGTGCGATGCGGCAGAGCGATCGGCAGGCACAGGCCGGCGTTGTAATCGGTGTGCTCACCGATCAGGTTCACGCGGCCCGGAGCAGCCCACACGCCCTCGGGCGCAGCGCCGTAGGTGTCCACAAACAGCTTGGTAGCTTGCGAGACGCCTTCCTCATGGGTCAGCGGCTCAATGAATTCAACAGCAGACATTGGTGTTTTTCTTTCTATCAGTCGGCGATATCGATGGAGCCGAGCTCGTGGAAGCGCTTGGCGATGAGTTCCGGCGTGGTGTCGGAGATCCAGGCGGCCATGCCGGATTCGGAGCCAGCGAGGTACTTGATCTTATTGGCAGCACGACGGAAGGAGAAGAACTGCAGGTTCAGGCGGTAGTTCTCACGGCGGGCGTCGTGGATCGGGGCCTGGTGCCAGGCAGCGATGTACGGCAGATCCATGCCCTTGCCGTCGCCCTTGTCGAAGAAGGCGTTGCCGCGCTTCAGGAGGTGCGAGTACATGGAGGCAAGGTCCCAACGCTCTTCGTCGTTGAGCTGGTCGAGGGTGAGCACGTCGCGCACCGGAGCCACGTGGACCTCGAGGGGCCAACGGGCGGCGGCCGGCACGTAGGCGACCCAGCTGTGGTTGCGCATCACGATGCGTTCGCCGGCTTCGAGCTCGGCGTTCATGATGTCCTTAAGCAGGTTGCCGCCGGTCTTCTCGTGGTAGGCCTCGGTGTGCTGGAGTTCCTTCTCCATCTTCGGGGCGATGAACGGGTAGCAGTAGACCTGGCCGTGCGGGTGGGCGAGGGAGACGCCGATTTCCTGGCCGTGGTTCTCGAACGGGAAGATCTGCTCGATGCCTTCCATCTTGGAGATTTCGGCGGTACGGAAGGCCCAAGCCTCAACCACGGTGCGCAGGCGGGAGACCGGCAAATCGGCCGGCAGGCCTTCCTCGTTCGGGTCGAAGCAGATGACTTCGCAGCGGCCGGCGGCGAGCTTCTTCTCCCACAGCGGGTTGCCGTCAACGTAGGTCACGTCCTCGGAGACACCGGGCACGCGCACCATCGAGGGGAAGCGGTTCTCGAACACCACGACGTTGTAGTCGGTGTCCGGCACTTCGCCGTCCTGGTACGGGTCACCGGGTTTGCGAGCGGCCAGCGGGTTGCCCTTGGCGGTGGCACCGGGGCCGGCGGTGATCGGGCGGTTCATGCGGGCGGTGGCCATCGGGATCCAGTCGCCGGTCAGCGGGTCGCGGCGCATCTGCGGGGCGGCGTACGGCGCTTCGTTGCCGTCGGCGTCCAGGTGCGGGGCGAAACGGTAGTCCAGCGGGCGCGGGTCCTTGAGCTCGCGGGTCTTGGCGCCGGAGACGAACTCAGGGTCGTCGTCCAGGTAGAAGAAGTCACGACCGTCGGCAAGCGTCGTCGGCGTGATGCGGATGTGCTCCTTCGCATACTCCCCGGGGGTGTAGTTGGCGAAATCAGCCATAGGTTTACTCACTTTCCTCAATGATCTCGCTCTGGTGGGCCAGCACGAGTTCCTTTACCAAATCCTTGGTTTTGGCGGCGGAGTCGGGGTCGAGCCCGTCGTCAGTAATGACCGTGTCTACTTGGTCGAAGCGCGCAAACAGCGACAGCGATGTGCAGCTCCACTTGGTGTGATCGGTCAAAATTATGGTGCGATCGGCGATGTCCATCATCGCCATATCGGTTGCGGCTTCCAGCGAATTCGGCATCAGGAAGCCACGGGGAATCGACACCGAGTGGGTGCCGAGGAATACGGTGTTGACACGCAGCGAGGCGACGACCTTGTCCGCGATCGGGCCGACAAGCGAGTTCGATCGGGTGATCACGCCGCCGGTGACGATCACCTCCACATCCTTGGATTCGAGGGCCTGGACCAGCTCGGCCACGGGAATCGAATTGGTGAGGATGGTGATGCCGCTGGACTGCTGCGATTCGAGCAGATGCTGGGCGAAGACATAGGCCGTGGTGCCGCCGCCGATGGCGATTACGTCGCCGGGAGCCACATATTGGATGGCTTCCTGGGCGATGGCGCCCTTCAGGCCGATATCCATCTGGGACTTGACAGAGAACAGGGGTTCGCTGAGCAAAGTACTGGTAGTCACCGCGCCGCCATGGACGCGCTTCAGCAGTCCCTTGTCGGCAAGTTCGGCGATATCGCGGCGGATGGTCATCGCTGACACACCCAGTTCCTTCGATAGCGCCGTAATGCGCACTGCCCCGCGTGTGCGCAACCTGCTCAAGATGAGGTGCTGACGTTGTGACGAAATCATGTGAACATTATCGCACACAAAAGCTCACAAACCAAACCGGCTTGAGCGTTTTGGGGACAATTTCTCGAAAATTCAGGCAATTCAGGTGTTCATTTCCGCAAAACCACGCAAAATCGCACATTGCGCGAACCGATATTCTCACAGCGGCCACTAGCGCGATAGCTCACGACCGACGACTCTCCCGCGCGCGTTGCTCAGCGGAGAGTCACGCCTGATACCTGGTGCGTCCCGATTCATGTATCTTCTGCCGAGCCGACGCCTGCGTGTGCCTCGACACGCGGTAGCCCTTTCCCCAATTTGCCTAGGTAGGAATCGCCTAGCCGCACCGGCCCAAGCGTGAGACAATAGGCGGTATGACTTACGTTTCTGAAAGCTTCTGGCACGACGCCGTCAACAAAGCCACCACCGATCTGTTCACCTTCGGCTACAAGCACATCATCAAACCGAACTTCGTGTTCAACCGCCGCCCCGATGAGGCACACGATCAGATGATCGAGTTCTGCCATGTCGTCAAGAACGTCCCGCCGCTGCTGCTCGCCGAGCAGCTTATGCTCGACTACACCGACCCCATTCTGGAAACGAATGTGATGGGCGTCGATTTCACCAACCCGTTCGGCCTGTCCGCCGGCCTCGACAAGAACTGCGACATGCCCGTGGTGCTGGACCACGCCGGCTTCGGCTTCGAAACCGTAGGCTCCACCACCTCGCGTCCCTGCTCGGGCAACGCCAAGCCGTGGTTCCACCGTCTGCCTGAATACGATTCGATGATGGTGCACGTCGGCCTCGCCAACATCGGTTCGGACAAGGTCATCGAGCGCGCCGAGAAGGCTTGGACTCAGGCCCGCCAGATGCAGCTGTCCGTGTCGATCGCCCGCACCAACGACGACCAGTGCGGCGATTTGGACGAAGGCATTGAGGATTACTGCATTTCAATGCGCCGCGCCGTCGGCCGCACCGCGATGGTGGAGGTCAACGTCTCCTGCCCGAACACGCACGTCGGTGAACCGTTCACCACGACTCCGGAAGCGCTCGACCGTCTGTTTACGGCGCTCGACAAGATCGACCGCCCGCAGCCCACGCTGGTCAAGATGCCGTTGAACAAGCCGTGGGGCGAGTACAAGGAGCTGCTCGATGTGCTGGCCGAGCACAATGTGCAGGGGCTGTCCATCGCCAATCTGCAGAAGGACCGCACCGGCCTCGAGATTCCGCGCGATTGGGAGGGCGGCCTGTCCGGCGGCCCGTGCACCAACGCCAGCACCGAGCTGATTCGCAAGGTGTATAAAGAGTATGGCGACCGGTTCGCTATCGCCGGCATCGGTGGCGTCTTTACCCCCGAGCAAGCCTATGCGAAGATTCGTTCCGGCTCCAGCTTGGTCATGTTCATCAGCTCGCTGATGTACCGAGGCCCGCAGCAGATTACCGTGTTGAAGCGCGGTCTGGCCCAGCTGCTGCGCCGTGACGGATTCGAGCACGTCTCCGATGCCGTCGGCGTAGACGTGGAGTGAACTCACATATTGCCCTATTACCCATGGGGCGGTAAAACCCTCATGGGGCGGTGATTGTCCCATGGGGCGGTTAGCCAAATTACACATTCCGCAGAATACCGCCGTTTTGGGTTACCGCCTCATGAGGGTTTTACCGCCTCATGAGGGTTTTACCGCCCCATGGGAAAGTTACCGCCCCATGAGGATTTAGTACGCACCGGCCACGTATTGCGGGGCGTAGGGGACCTCTGTGGACGGTATGCCCAGCTTGTTGGCCGCACGCAACGGCCAGTACGGATCGCGCAATGCGGCGCGGCCAATTTCCACGGCATCGGCTTCGCCATGGGCCAGAATCTTGGCCGCCTGCTTCGGCTTGGTGATAAGACCCACCGCGGTCACCGGAATATCGGCCTTGGACTTGATCTGCTCGGCGAACGGCACCTGATAGTTCGGCTTGACCGGAATCGACACTCCCGACATGATGCCGCCAGTGGACACGTCCATCACATCGACGCCATGCTCCTTCAGCACCTTGGATAGTGCGATGGTCTGGTCCAAATCCCAACCGCCAGCGGCCCAATCCGTGGCCGAAATGCGCACCAGAACCGGCACGCCCTCAGGGACGGCCCCACGCACGGCATCCACGACCTCGACCAGGAACCGAGAGCGACCGGTCAAATCGCCACCATATTCGTCATCACGCTCATTGCTCAGCGGGTCAAGGAACTGAGAAATCAGATAGCCATGCGCGGCATGAATTTGAATCGCTTGGAAGCCGGCGGCCGACGCCCGGCCCGCCGCCGCGGCGAACGCGCCGACCAGACCATGAATCTCATCCACGGACAGCGCGCGCGGCGTACGCAGCCCGCCGAATGCGATTTCAGACGGTGCCATGGTGGACCAGCCGCCCGCCTCCTCCGGCACACTCTGACCGTCGTAGCCAACGGCAAAACAACCAGTCGAAGCCTTACGCCCCGCATGGTTGAGTTGGATGGCAGGCACCGCACCCGCCTCGCGAATACCGTCCACGATCCAGCGCCAAGCATCAATCTGCCCGTCTTCCCACAGGCCCAGATCGCACGGCGTGATACGCCCCTCAGGAGCCACGGCGGTGGATTCGACGATCACCATGCCGAATCCGCCGAACGCGCGAGACACGTAATGCTGGTAGTGGAACGGCGTGGGCCTACCGTCGCGGGCGAACGACGAATACGTGCACATCGGAGGCAACCAAATACGATTACGCACGGTCACCTCGCGCAGCGTCATTGGCGCAAACAGCCCAGGACGGTCCTTGCTGGCTTTCTTATCTGCCTTGCCCACAGCTTCCCTTCCCTCATAATCCTCATAATCCTCATAATCATCGAACGATTCGCTCGTCTTGCCCGTGCCGGCCCGCTTCTTGGACCGTGCGTCGGATTTTGACTTCTTCTTACCGTGCTTACGGTTCTTCGATGCATCATCGTGCTTGGTCTTCGGCTGCTTGGACTGATCGCCGTCCGAAGACGAAGCCATCGTCACCGCTTTGAGATCCGGCACGTCGAATCCACGAAAATCAAAATTCTCATGCGTCAGATCGTCGTTGCTCATCGTTCCCCTTTCCGATGCGCGTTCATGGCGAATATTCGATGAACGCGCTGGCGTTGTCATTAAGTATTGTAAAACGGGCGTCACCTGAAACAGGTAACGCCCGCAAACTACGTAATCTGGGTATCGCAGTCGGCCATGTTACGTAGACTCAGCCGGCCTGCAATCACCAAATGTCAAACGCCAATCACCAATCACTGGCCATCATTCACAACTGCTCTGAATCAGTGCCCCTGGGTTTGGGTGTTGTTTTGCCCAGTGTTCTGCGACTGAGACTGATTGTTGTTGCTCTGCGATTGGCTGTTGCCATTCGTAGTGGTCTGCGGCGCGCTGAACGTTCGTCCGCCAATGCCCAGATACTTGCCAGTCGTGGTGTACTTCGAGACGGGCTGGCCGTAATCGTTGTCAATCGGTATTTTCTTCTTGGAAATGTAGCTATTGAAGAAGTTGGTAACGGCCGGAGCTGCGATTGTCGAACCATCCCAATAGCTGTTGTACCGGCCGTTGATGGCAATGTTGGAAATGCGGTTGGTGTACGGGTTCTGTGCGTCGCCGACCACAGCGAACGCCGCAATCTGATTAGGAATGAACGATCCACCGGACACCGCGAGATCCTCACTGGTACCGGTCTTACCAAACGACTTACGCCCGTCAGCCAATCTGAATGACCAACCGGCACCATCCGGCCGCACCGTACCTTGGTTCAGGGTATAAGCGAGTGTTTGGATGATGTCCTTGTCCACCGCCTGATGACAGTTCGCGGACGGGACCTTGAACTCCTTGCCGTCCCTGCCGGTCACCTTGTTGATGGCGATCGGGTTGCACTGCACGCCGTTCGAGGCGTATACGGCGAAGATGCTCGCCATGGTCAGCGGGGACACGTTCACCGAGCCGATCATCATGGACGGCGTGTACACCGGGGTCTTGTCGATGGTCTCGCCGGTGGCGGCGTCATGGTATCCCAGTTCGGTCGCGGTGTCCGCCACCTTGCACAGTTTGAGGATGGCGCCCATGGAGGCCTGGGTGGTGTTGTGCGATCGCACCAGACCGAGGAACGGGCTTTCCGGGTTCACCGTGCCGGCGCCCATGGCGTTCGACACGTTCCACGAATCGGCGCCGCCCTTGTAGTTGTCGCAGGCGAAGCCGGTCGTGGGGTACGTCGTGGTAGTCTGCAGGTTGTCGTTGATCGAATGGCCCGCCTCCATCCATGCGATGAGGTTGATGGGCTTCCAGGACGAGCCGATGGTCCAACCGGAGCCGCCGCCGTCCACCAGATCGACGGCGTAGTTCTGGCTCGTCTTGGTCGGGTCGTTCGCGGCCGCCGGGGTGGCGTCATAGTGGCGGTTCAGGCCGAAGCCCAGCACCTCGCCGGTCCCCGGTTTGACCGCGGCCATGGCGATCTCCATGCCGCTGGGATCATCGGGCGGAATGGTGCGGCGCGCGGTGTCCATCATCATGGAGTTCGCCTCCACATCCAATGTGGTGACGATCTTCAGGCCGCCCTCCTGCAGCAGTTTGTTGCGTTCGGCGCGGGTCTTGCCGAATTCCTCGGAGTTCTGGATGCGGCGCACCACGAAGTCGCAGAAGTACGCATAGTCGCCGGTGTCCTGGCAGCCGACGTTCACGGACTGCACCTTCAGCGTGTCCTTCAGCGGCGTGTTCACGGCTTCGGTGTACTGGTCCTGGGTGATGTACCCTTCCTGCAGCATCAGCTTGAGCACGATGTTGCGCTGGTTCTCGCTTTCCTTCTGGTTCTCCTCGACCAGCGGATCGTACTGGCTCGGGTTCTTGGTGATGGCCGCGATGGTGGCGGACTGCACCACGTTCAGGTCGGCGGCGGACACGCTGAAGTAGCGCTGGGCCGCGGTCTCCACGCCGTACAGGTTGTTGCCGAACTGGGCGATGTTCAGATAGCCCTGCAGGATCTCGGCCTTGGAATACTTCTTCTCCATCTGCACGGAGATCAGCATCTCGCGGATCTTGCGGGCGACGGTGTCTTCGGTGGCATGGTACTGGGCGATCGGGTCGTCGTCCTCGATCGCCTGCATGAGCAGCACGTTCTTGACGTACTGCTGGGTCAGCGACGAACCACCCTGCTGGGAGCCTTTGACGAGGTAGGTCTGCACGAACGCACGCATCACGCCTTGCACGTCGACGCCGGCGTGAGTCCAGAATCGACGGTCTTCGCGCGCCACCACTGCCTGCTGCATGGTTTTGGAAATCTTCTTCAGCGGCACGACGATACGGTTTTGGTTGTAGAACGTCGCGATAACGGTGGAACCGTCTCGCGCGTACATCGTCGACTTCTGAGGCAGACTGGTCACATCGAAGTCCACATTTTCTACCTTGAGCGACGGGATCACCGCTTTGGCGGCTTTATTGGCACCGACCACACCCGGTACAAACAACACACTGGCCGCCACGCCACCGCATACGGCAAGCATGATATAGGCCAAGAGGAGAACAAGCACACGTTGGAGAGTGAGGGACTTCTTTTTGGGCATGGGCCCCATTCTAAATGGGGTGCCCTACCAACCGGGCTTACGGTCAGCTCCCGTGAACATATCATCACAAGAACCGCACTAGCGTAACATCGGCTGGAAGTCAGCCGAACGGTCAGCGCCGCGAGCGTCGAATCAGCATACCTGGCTGGAAGATGATGATCGATCGGCCGTCACGTGCGATCCATCCGCGGTTGGAAAAGTCCATCAACGCCTTGTTCACGGTCTCACGACTGGAGCCCACCAGTTGGGCCAGCTCTTCCTGAGTCAGGTCATGCGGCACTTTGAGACCCTGTTCCACCGGCTCGCCGAAACGTGAGCCCAAGTTGAGCAATATCTTGGCCAGACGCGCCGGCACATCCATGAATACCAAGTCGGAGATGCGTTCGTTGTTGCCGCGCTGGCGGTTGGCCATGACCTGCAACATGTCGATGGCCACACGCGGATGCTCATCAAGCCATGCGAACAGGGCATCATGCTCCAGCCAGACCACGCGCGTTCCATGGCTCATGGCCACTGCTGACGCGGTGCGCGGGCCACCATGGGGGTCGAATACCGGAATCTCGCCAAGCACTTCGCCCGGCGCGTGGATGGACAGCAGTTGCACGCGGTCATCGGAAGAAGTGCGAATCAGCTTGACGCGCCCCTGCTCCAGTAAATACATGCGCTGATCGGTATCGCCTTCGGAGAAGATATAGTCGCCCTTATCGAACGTCGCACGCTTCAAATGCGGCAACAGCTCTTCGGCTTCGGCTGGCGATACCTGCTTGAACAATGCCGTATGCAGCAGGATGTTCTCCTCGTCAGCAAAAGCGTTTGGCGTTTCCAAGCTCATCGCACCATCCTTATCGATCGTCCCGTGCCTGACCTCGACTGTCATATTGTAACGCGCCCGTTCGGCGCGGACGCTCATGCGGAGAACCAGTCGATGAGGTGTTCGACGATCCGCGCCCGGCTGAGACCCGTCTGGCTTTTCATCGGGTCCACGCGTTTGACCGCTGATTTCACCGCTTTGTCTGACATCTTCTCGCGACTGGTGTTGAGCACACGGCTCATCTTGGCCGCATCGATGTCATATGCCATGGTCACATGGTGCAGCACCGCGCCGCCTGAGCCTACGGGGAAGCGCCGCTGCGCCGCTCCCCCGATCTTGCCGTACTGCGAGGCGATATCATTGAGGCCCGTGAACCGCACATCCAAACCAAGTTCGCGCAGCGCTTCGACCAGCCACCAGTCACAGAGCCGGTAGGATTCTTCGATACTTACGCCCTGAACGAAATCGAGCGGTGCATACAGAGAATAGGTAATGGTGTTGCCCGGTTCGATAAACATCGCTCCGCCACCCGTGCAACGGCGCACCACGTCGAAGCCGAGCTGCTTGGCAATGTCCAGATTCACCTCGTCCTGGGCCGATTGGAAACGGCCGATGACCACAGCCGGGCCCACCCACTCCCATAATCGGATGGTCGGCTGTCGTGTTCCTGCTGCGACTTCACGCGCCCAGGTCTCGTCAATGGCCATTTGCTCGTCCGGAGTACGCGGATGGTCGTGGATCACGGTGAGTTGAGGCTTGAGGGCGTTCCAACGCTCCCGGTATTCAGAGCTTTTGTCGGACTGTTTGGTTTGTGTATTGATGGATGCTGGGATGTTCGGCGCATCGGGGCTGACCACCCCCACCCGCTGCGCGGGAGCCCCCACCAGCGGGGGCAAGTTGCTGCCTACGGCTCGGCTGTATGCGGTTTTGATGGCAACTTCATCGGTGCCGATAATTCGGCAACTTGGATGAGCGTCCAATACGGACCGCAATGAATCATCGCTAATTAGAGCTTGTTCCAGGTCATGCAACAAAGCATGAGATTCGGCATCCGAAACTGATTCAATAAAGAAATCACCACTGATATGGCATGGCTGTGCGGTGCCGTCATCATCGACGGATACGGTCACGGCGACTAGTTTGCCGCCAACGGTTTTGCATTCCCCATGTCGTATTTGCATGCAACTCAGTATAGAGAGTTTTCTGGCTCCCCTCTGAAGGGGAGCCAAGTTTGAGGTCACATGCGGGCCAGAATGTCCTTGCCGACCTGGTCGGTGGAGCGCACGGTGGAGCCGAGCTCCTCGATGTCCGCTTCGACGGCGGTATGGATCTTCTTGGCCGCATCATCAAAGCCGAGATGCTCGAGCAGCATGGCGGCGGAGAGGATGGCGGCGGTCGGGTTGGCCTTGTTCTGACCGGCGATGTCCGGAGCGGAACCGTGAATCGGCTCGAACATGGACGGGAACTCGTCGGAGGCGTTGATGCAGCCGGAGGCGGAGTAGCCCACGCCGCCCACCACGGAGCCGGCCTCATCGGTCAGAATGTCGCCAAAGAGGTTGTCGGTGAGAATCACATCGAAACGGCTCGGGTCGGAGACCAGGAAGATGGTGGCCGCATCGATGTGCTGGTAGTCGTGGGTGACCTCAGGGTATTCCTCGCCGACCTTGTCGACGATGCGCTGCCACATATCACCGGCGTTGACGAGCACGTTCTTCTTGTGCACCAGGGTGACGTGCTTCTTGCGCTTCATAGCAAGCTTGAAGGCGTAACGCACCACACGCTCCACACCGTATGCGGTGTTGATGGACACCTCGGTGGCCACCTCCTGCGGGGTGTTGCGGCGTACCGCGCCGCCGGCACCGCAGTACAGACCTTCGGTGCCTTCACGCACCACCACGAAGTCGATGTCGCCGGGGTTGGCGAGCGGCGAGGTGACGCCCTTGTACAGCTTGGAGGGGCGCAGGTTCACGTACTGGTCGAGGTCGAAGCGCAGCTTCAGCAGCAGGCCGCGTTCCAGAATGCCGGCCTTGATGCGCGGATCGCCCACGGCACCGAGCAGAATCGCGTCGTTGGCCTTGATGCGCCCCTCTTCGTCCTCGGGCAGAATCGCACCATCGCGCAGATAGCGCTCGGCACCCAAGTCGAAGTTCTCGTACTCGAAGTCAGCTACGCCTTCAGCGGCCTTTTCCAAAGCTTTCTGAGCCCACGGAGTGACTTCCTTGCCAATACCGTCGCCGGGAATAACGGCGATTTTATATGTCTTTGCCATAGTTCAAGGAGCCTACTCGCGCGACCATCTGCCGGCCCGAACCCGCTCAGCTAGTGGACACAACCAACATGCGTATCGTGTCGAGACATTCATTAGGTCATTTTAGTGTTCATTAGGTCGGTGTGGGTTCATTTCAGGGACTGAAATGGCGGCATTTCAGTCTCACATAGAAGAGGACACCGACCTAATGAACGACAGAATGACCTAATGAGCGAGCCCCATCACATCCATGCACCAAGCGTTCTCATAGGAAACCTCTTCCCATTGCTTGTAACGCCCGGATAGACCGCCGTGACCGGCCTCGACCTCAATCTTGGCCACCGCGTCCACGCCGGCGGACTGCAGACGGGCCAGCCATTTGAGCGGCTCGACGTACAGCACGCGGGTGTCGTTCATCGAGGTGGTAATGAAGATTCTCGGGAATTGCGCGGCGGCGAGCGCGCCGGTGGCAGCCCCATCAGCACTGCCGTCACCGGCAGCCTCGTCGTCGCCGCCCTCGAGCACGGTGACCGGCACATTCTCGTATGGCGTGTACGACTTCATGTACTGATACACCTCAGGGTCATGCAACGGGTCTCCCCATTCGTCCCATTCGGTGACGGTCAACGGCAAGTCCGGGTCAAGAATGGAGGTCAACGCGTCCACGAACGGCACATCCGCCTCAACACCGGCGTAGCATTCGGGCGCCATATTGGCAATCGCGCCCATCAGCAGGCCGCCAGCGGATCCGCCGTTGGCCACGGTGCGCCAAGCATCAGCCAAATGCGCCTTCTGCAGCGCGCGTGTGGCGTCCACGAAGTCCTCAAAGGAATGCTTCTTGTTCAGTCTGCGCCCCTGTTCATACCAGGCACGTCCCATTTCGCCGCCGCCACGAATATGCGGCACGGCGTACAGCACACCGCGATCCAACATGCTCAGACGAGAGACCGAGAACCCCGGATCGGAGGAAATCTCGTATGCACCATATCCGGTAATGAACATCGGCGAATCCTGCGCCGGGCAATCGCGGTGCCAGACGAGGGAAACAGGAATGCGTTCGCCGTCGCGCGCGGTAATCCACACACGGCGTTCCATGTAATCGCGTGGATTGAAGTTGCCCAACACGGTGGCTCGCTTCAGCAGCGCATCTTCACCGGTGGCGGGATCGATTTCGTGCAGCTCGCCCGGGCGGGTGTAGCTGGCGAACGAGTAGCGCATGCGCGGCGCCTCATACGATGGGTTGCCGCCGACGCCGATGGTGTACAAGCGCCGGGTCTCACCGGGCAGGTGGTCGTCGCTGGCACCATCGGAAGATGACGTGTGATCCGTGGGGGCCTCATCTTCGGTCCACAAGATTTCGCCATGATCGCCGGTGAAGCCTTCGCGATCGGCGGCAACCATGTCCCAGTCGTCCTCCAGGGCAGGCGGCAGCAGTTCCGTAAACCGCCACGGCCGTCCGGCCAGGAAGTCGGCGGCAGCCGCGCTCTTGGTCATGTATGCCACGTGCGGCTGGCCGTCGGCACGGTAGCTCAGGGACACAAAGTTGCGATGCAACGCGATGCCTTCGATGCCCAGACCGTGGGCACCCTGCAATATCGCCGGATTGGCGGCGTTGAAGTATGCCTCGGTAATCGGCTTATCCGGCTCACCATGTTCACAGCCGTACGGCGACCCGGCGGCAATGCACACGCCTTCACCGAGTCGGTACGGCGGCTCATGGCCACGCATGTCAATGACGTCGATTTCGAAATTCGGATTGGCGGCGTTGTGATAGACCACGGCGAGTGGCACATCCGCACCGTTCTCCCCCGCGCCTTCAAAACAGGCAAAGCTCACATCATATTCAATATCGTTCTGACGTGGAATGAAGGCTTGGAATTCGCCTTCAGGCGTGGCCACCGGCAGCATCAGCACTTCGGTGGTGGTTTTGGAACCGGTGCCGATCACGATATTGCGCTCATCAAAACTGATGCCAACGCCCACCCAGAACCGTTCATCGGTTTCTCGGTACACGCACACATCCGATTCGACCGCCGTGCCAACACGATGCCGCCACACGGCGAGCGGCCGCCAGGAATCATCCAATTCCACCCAGAACACCCATTGGCCGTCCGGCGTGAAGCATGCGCTGCCAATGCCGGTGAACTGTTCGGGCAGTTCGCTGACCGGCTCCCCGGTCTCCAGCCCGGCAAGGTCGCGAATGCGGAAATCATATCGTTCGTCTCCCGCAACATCCACGCCGTACAGCATCCAACGGCCGTCCTTGCTCAGATCCAAGCCGCCGAGCCGGAAGAAGTCATGCCCCTCGGATTCCTTGTTCGCATCAAAAACGACCTGTTCACCGGGCATGGAGCCGGGCGCGCCTTGCGGATCCACGACCGGCGGGTCCCAGTCATCGGCATCGCGCACGGGGATGCGGCATTGCACGCCATACTGTTTGCCCTGCTGCGTGCGGGTGAAGTACCAGTAATCATTGACGCGCGTGGGAACCGACATATCGGTCTCTTCCACATGCGATTTCAGCTCTTCAAACAACGTATGCCGGAAATCCGCCAGATGCGCCATGCGACGCTCGCAGTACTGGTTTTCGGCAGCTACGTAGCTGCGCACATCATCGGAGTCTTTGTCTCGCATCCACTCGTAATCGTCTTCGAAAACGTCACCGTGGAATTCGCGGCGCTTCGGCTCGCGCTTGGCATAAGGCGGCATCGCGGCCGCGGCGTTTGTGCTCTCGTCAGTCATACCACGCGATTATAGGCGAGGCACCACACCGGGACGCATTCGGCGTTCATCACGCCGCGCTTATCGCAACACCGTCTTCAGATACGGCAGCATGGTCTTCAGAATGTTCGAGCCGGTGGTGCCGGTGAATACTGGTACATCGGTTACTGGAGTCGGCTGGGTCGAGGTGAGCCCCGTCACCGACGCCAATCCGGTTGATTCGCGCGGGCTCAACTCACGAATGACGATCGCCAGTACACGTCCGGGATATCTGCGGGCGATGGTGGCGTACGTGGTCGGGTCCTTCTGCCCGTCATCGCCCACCAGAATGAACTTCATGTCCGGGAAGTCGGCCATAAGTTGTTCAGCAAACTCAAGTTTGTGCTGGGGGCCGGTGGGCACGAAGGTCTTGGGCCTCGGGTCGAGGTCGCGCAGCAGCAGCGGGCCTTCGGGAAAACCATGGTCAGTGATGAAATTGCGAATCGAACTCTCCACATTCCAAGGCGATGTCGAAAGATAGAAGAACGGTGCGCCGGGGAACAAGTCGGCGATGCGGGTGAACAGCACGCTCATGCCCGGCACGGAGGCTTTCTTCTTGGGGTCGAGGAACAGCAGGTTGTACGCGGCCTTCCATGGCACCGGGGCCTGCGTGATCATGATGGTGTCGTCCACATCGGAGATGATGCCGACTTTGGCACTGGCGGGGATGGTGTACAGGTTGGCGCTCACGGGTTTGCGGTTGGCCACGCTGTAGGAGACGCGATGGATGCCGGGCACCAGACGATGCTCGGCCACGAGGTCGAGGTATCCGGCGGAATCGGAGATGGCGTATTCGCCGCCGAGATCGCGCGTGCGGTCCACCTTGTCATAGACCTCGGAGACGCCGATCTGCACGGTGTTCAGCGGCATGTCATCAATGCTGGCCTGCACGTGGGTGCGCGGCGCGGGCACGGCAAGCATGCCGCGGATGCCGCGGATCAGTTCGCCGGATTGCGCATGCTTGGGGGCGTATACCGTGCGGCAGATCAGGCGCGAGTAATCGCCGGTGCCATAACCCACATAGGGTTCCACTCGCGGATACCAGCCCCATTGGCGCACCACCTGAGTGGAGATGTGTGACCATACGCCGAACACGCGGGTGATGGCACGACGTATGAATCGGGTGATCGGCGGCTTGACCTCGATGCGCTCATGCTTGGAGGGGGTGTCGAACGTCGTGGCAGCCTTGCGTGCGGGAATCGGCACGGTGGGCATGTCATCGGAATGTTCAGCATTGCTGGCATTGTCGGCGCCATTGGCGGATGCCTTGACGTCAGAGACTGGCGCAGTGGCGGACAGCGCTGCATTGCGAGCAGCAGCATCCCAAGGCAGTCGCTTGCCTGCCGCCTCAAAATCCTCGCGTGGGCTTCTCATAGACACCAATATAGGCCATACACCTCATTTTCTTGGCTCCGTTGTAGATGACTTTGTTTTAGCTTGTCGCTAGAGCGAAGTCATCTGCATGGCCTCGTTGCCGAGGCCAGCTCCAAGCCTCACGCGGCTTATGCCGTCGCTTGGTTCGCGTTTCACAGGATGCCGCGTTGCCCGACGCGATGCGTCGGTCCGTCTTCCGCTTCCTCCGCGCGCGTTTAACGTCTCCGGGGCACTCCCGGCGACTTGGATGTTGATGGCCGCGTTCAGATCGCGGTCGATGACAAGCCCGCACTCCTCGCAATGGTAGACACGTTCGGACAGGGACAGTTTGGCTTTCACCGTCCCGCAGTTCGAACATGTCTTGCTGCTTGGATACCAGCGGTCGATGACGTGGAGCCTCGCGCCGGTGCGTGCGGTCTTGTATTCGAGCTGTCGGCGGAACTCCGCGAACGCGGCGTCCTCTACCGAGCGGGCGAGCCTATGGTTTCTCACCATGCCCGCCACGTTCAAATCCTCGATGCCGATGTCCGCGTAGGCGCGGGCGAGCATGGTGGTGGTCTTGTCCAGTAGGTCGCGGCGTAGGTCCGCCACGCGGGCGTGCAGACGCGCGACCCTCGTTCTCGCCTTGCGTCGGCGGTTGGAGCCTTTCCGTTTGCGGCTCAGATTCCGTTGGGCTTTCTTCAATCGTCCGAGGTTCGATTTGAGTGCGTGCGGGTTGTGTATTATGGTGCCGTCCGACAATGTGGCGAGTTCCTTCACGCCCAAGTCGATGCCGACGCTCCCGCCTTTCGGCGGCGATGGAACCGGCAGGTCGGCGCGTTCGACGGTCAGGCTGGCCTGCCAGCGTCCACCACGCTTGGATACGCTCATGCGCAGCACCTTCGCGCCGTTCACTCGCTTGGACACGTTCTCCATGCAGTGCACGCGGCCTATCTTCGGGAGCCGCAGCGCATAAGGGTCACAGTCAATGAGACCAAACGAGCCCGTCGTGTACGCGAATCCGGGAACCGCCCTGTCCTTGGATTTGAAACGTGGGAAGCCCATCCTGCGGCCTTTCCGCTGCCCCTTGCGGGACTTGGAGAAGTTCCTCAGCGCGTCGGCCAATGATTCGAGGCCGCTGTTGTACGACTCCTTGCTGTTCTCCGGCCACCACGGCTTGCCGGTCTCCATGCTGACGGCGAGGGCGTCCTTGTTGGCGTTCCACCACCTGCGCAGCGCGTAGTACGACCATTCCGGCTTCTCCTGTCGTCCAAGCATGGCCTTGACGTGCGCGAGTCCCGCGTTGTACGCGAATCGCGCCGCACCGGCATGGGACTCCAAGAGTCGTTCCTGCCGTGGCGTCGGGTCGAGCGCCACCTTGACCGCCTCAAGCATCACGCGCCGCCCTCAACGCCGCGTCCGTCTTATGCCTGGCGGCACGACGCCCGTACAGTCGTGCGCAGAACGAGGTCAACACCTCGGTCATGTCGCGCACCAAGTCGTCGTCCGGCTCCGTGTCGTCCACCACGATGATCCGGCGTCCCTGCGCCTTCAACGCGCTCTCCACCAGTCCCGCGTTCATGCGGGCGAGCCTGTCCCTGTGCTCCACGATCAGCGTGCCCACGGTCGGGTCGGACAATAGCCGGTTGAGCTCGCGCCGCTTGTCGTTCATGCCCGAGCCGGTCTCCGTGACCACCTCGGGGCTCTTGACGCCCATGTTGATGGCGAACGCCTTCAACCGGTCGGCCTGACGTTGCAAATCGTCCTTTTGGTCGGACGAGCTGACACGCGCGTAACACACCGTCCTGCCGTTCGCTGTGGGGGCGGCGGGCTGGTTCTCGTATTTCGGGTCGTGGATGATAATCGTGCCCGTGTTCATGCGCTCGAACGGGACGGGCATACGGTTCTCGCGACACCACTGCCACACCGTCTGCTCGTTGAAGCCCTCACGCCTCACCCATTCCCTGACACGCATGACTTAATTATATCACACGAAAACAAACTAAAGCAAATAATCAATCTAGCAGGTTATAACCCCTCCATAAGAGGCACGATGCATATAGGTTTGATGCCACATACTGGCTCCCCTCAGGGAGGGGAGCTATGGGTGGAACTATCGCACAACCTTCGCGTATTCGTCGGCGCTCAGCAGCTCCGGCTCATCGTCGTCAAGCTCGACCTTCAGCAGCCAGCCTTCGCCGTACGGATCGCCGTTGACCACGGACGGGTCGTCCGCCACGTCACGGTTCACATACTTGACCGTACCCGCCACGGGGCTGATCAACGGCTGGACGGCCTTGGAGGATTCAAGCTCCACGATCTCGTCGCCGGCCTCCACACGGGCGCCAGGCTCAGGCAAATCCACGAACACAAGTTCGCCAAGCTGGTCGGCGGCGTATTCGGTTATGCCGATGATTGCGGGGTCGACCGAACGGTCCACCCAAGCATGCTCCTCGGAGTATTCGAGGTGGTCGGGAATGTCGAGGTTCAGCGGCTGTTCGTTTTCGTTGTCATCACTCATAGTCATAAGCCTAACCTATCTTCGCGGTCCGTCACAGCTCGCGACCGAGCCATTCCTCAATCATGTAGCGGGCGATGGTGGCGCGGCCCGGCGCCGCCATACGGCCGGTGATGAGCTCGGCCGTGTATTCGTCGCGTGTGACCCATCGCGCGGTCATGGTCTCCTCGCCGTCCACATGCACGTCGGTGGTGATCGCATGTGCCTTGAACGCCATCATCAGCGAAGCCGGGAACGGCCACGGCTGCGAGCCCAGGTACCGTACCTCGCCGAGCTTGATGCCGGTCTCTTCCATGGCCTCGCGGCGGCAGGCGTGTTCAAGGTTCTCCCCCGCCTCCACAAATCCGGCGGACACCGAATACAGCCTCGAATCATTCCATGCCGCGTTGTGTTGCAGCAGCAGACGGTCGTGCCCGTCCACGATGGCGGTGATGACCGCCGGCTCCACGCGCGGGAACAGCACACGGTTGCCGTCCGCCTCGTTGGTGCATCGCTGCGCCCATCCGGCGAGCGCCGGCCGGACCGCCGCGCCACAGGTGGGGCAGAACCGCTGGCGGCTGTGCCAGATGCTTAAGGTGATGGCACTGGTGGCTTGTCCAGCCTCGCGCGCGTTGGCGTGAGGGGCGAATCCGCGCAGGTCCACCCAGTCGAACCGGGTCACGGCCTGTTGCAACAGCGTGGGCTTCGGGACCAAGGGTTGTACGGGCGCGCCGACCGAATCATCGAAGGCATCGTCCGCACCTTGTCCGGCCGAATCCGGTACACCGAGCGGCCCGGCGATTTTGGCTGCGGCTACGCCGCCATTGCCCTTGGTGTTTCCCGGCTGCCGTATTCCGGCGGCAGCACCTCCGCTGATGCCGTTCTTGCCCAGCGCGCCGTCCACGGTGCCGGAATCCTGGGTGCCGAGCACGCCGCCGGCAGCACCGGAAACATCAGCAATCCCGTCAACACCGGGAACACCGGCTTCCGGCACGCGCGTGATATCCACGGCGACCACGGATTCGCCGCGCGCCCCGGCATAGGAGCCGAGGAACATGGCGACCGCTTCGGGGTAGCGTGCCAGTTCGGCGGACACATAGGCGCCCGGCAACGTGGCGAGCCGCATTTTCACGTTCTCATAGTCCATGAGCTCGCCTTGGCCGCGCGGTACGGCGACAAGTCCGCCGCGCGTAAGCACGACTTTGGTGGTCGGCTCGGCCAGCAGCTCGTCGATCAGGCCGGGTTCGCTTCGCCGGTCCACCTGATAGTCGATGTCACCTTGCGCGAGCGGCAGGAACGGCAGCGCATGGGTCAGCGCCAGAGGCGAGAAATGAATGCCAGCGGTCATCGAGGTCTCCTATGCGTTCTTCTGCGCGCTCTGCACGCGCCTGACAAACGAGAGCAGCGCCCGCGCCACGGTATCCGGATGTTCGACGGCGCTGAAATGGCCGCAGTCCGGAATGTCGATGAATTCAGCGCCGGTGATTCGTTCGGCGAGCGGACGCATCACGCTCGGGTTGCTGGAGGGGTCCAGCTCGCCGGATACCACCAGGCTCGGCGCGTTGATCGTTTCCGGCACCGCCCCCAATTCGGGCCGGCCATAGGTCATGCGCTGACGCCAAGCCAGACCAGCCGGGTTCTGTTCGTTGATCCAGCCGGTCATGGTCGCGATGAATTCAGGAGTCTTCTTGACGGTGGAATCGCCATCGGCCGGTTGCGCGAAGTGCATGACCGGTTCGACCGAGTTCGTCTGTTCGGCGGCGTCCGCCATCTTCAGTCGGTTCTCTCCGCCCACACCGTCGGACGCGGCCATCGTGTCGCACAAGGCCAGTCCGGCCACCGTTTCGGGGTACAGGCGCTGGATATCCATCGCCACGTAGCCGCCCATCGACAGCCCGACCCAGATCGCCTGCTCATAGCCGGCGGCCTTGATCAGGTCCACGTAGGCTCCGGCCAGGCGATCCAGCGCCTCGCTGTACGCGCCGTTGGCCATACGCGGGCCGGAATCGGCCTCGCTGGGAACCGGGGATGCGCCGGAGCCGGCCATATCCGGCGCCCAAATCGGGAAGTCCGGCACATCGTTCAGGTCGGCGAAGTCGGCGAGCGCCTTCGCGCACACGTCCCACATGCGGTGGTCCACCGGGTAGGCGTTCATCAGCACCACCGGCACGCCTTCGCCATCGCGATAGATATGATTGGCCAATTCGATTGCCATTGTCGTTACTCCTTCACATTCGCACCCCACTGGCGGAGCTGTCGGCTCAGTCGGCTGGGAGCGGTTTCAACGCGGACCGCCCTCCGTCGCCACGCGCCATCCCCACCAGCGGGAAGCAGAACAACTGTCAGATTCCGGCCCAGGCCAACGCCTGCCGCACGATGCGACCATGACCGTTGACCATCTGCGCCACAAACGTGTTCATTACGTCGCTCTTGGGATCCACCCATTCCACATCCAGCGTCTCGTCCTGTGGCTTGCAGTCGCCAGCGATAGGTACCACGTAGCACAGTGCGATGGCGTGCTGGCGCGGATCGTAGTATTCGCTTAGTCCCGGCGTAGGGAAGAATTCGGCCACGGTGAACGGCTGGAGCCCGACCGGCAGCAGCGGCAAGGCGATATCGCCCAAATCCTTGGCCACATTGCGGGCGATGGCCTCGCGCAACGTTTCGTGATACAGCACACGGCCGGTGATCAGCGTACGCTCGATCGACCCGTCTTCGGCGACGCGCAGCAACGAGCCGACCTGGGCAATGCGGCCCATCTCATCGGTGCGCACGGGCACGATCTCCACGTACGCGATGGGCATCTGGTGGCGGGCCCGGTCGATGTCGGCCGGTCCCAGCCATCCCGGCGGGTTGCCGTGGCCCGAACTGCCGCCGTGAATGAAGTCCTCGGGCGTGATGTTGTCGAATTCGCCGCGGCCACGGCCGGCATCGTAATCGCCCTCGTCGGGCACTTCATCATTCATGACTGGCATGGTCTCATTATCGCGCGCATTGATGAACATGGGCACAATTCACCGAAAAATTGTCTGTGAATTCTCAACAAAGCGCCTCATCGCCTCCATGCGCCCGCAATCCATTCAGCTTGGGGCACAAACTTTTGCCGAAATGTTGGGTGGTGCTGGGAAACTGGTACACAGCATCAAGCACCGTGTTTGAGGAAGGAACTTCAATGGCCACCACCGCCATCACTTCAGCTGAGTTTGAGAAGACCATTACCGACAACGAAATCGTGTTCGTTGACTTCTGGGCCACTTGGTGCGGTCCGTGCCGAGCATTCGGCCCGATTTTCGAGGCTGCGTCCAACGAGCCGGAGAATGCGAACATCGCTTTCGTCAAGGTGGACATCGATGCCAATCAGGATCTGGCTCAGGCCGCCGGCATTCAGGCGGTGCCTACGCTGATGATTGCCAAGCAGGGCGAGGTCATCTTCCAGCAGGCCGGCGCGCTGCAGGCCTCCGATCTGGACGACCTCATCGCCCAGGCCAAGGCGCTGGATCTGGCCGCCGCCAAAGCGCAGCAGGCAGCGCAGGAGCAGCAGTAAGCCTTATCACGCTGCGGCAGCGGAAGCACGGAAAAAGCCCATATATAGCGCTTCCTTGCACTGCTAACTACTACATATGCCATCCGTGGCGGGTCGAACACCCGCCACGGATTTTTTATTCATCCACTCAACGTCCTATGATGGAGAGCAGTGTGTACCCAACCAAGGAGCGCAATGTCGAAGCACGCTGAGCGAACCTCAATCGTCAAGACCCTATCTCGGGGTCAGTGGGCGAAGATCGCAGCGGCCGTAGCCGCAGTGGGTCTCATTGCCACTGCAGGCGTTATATCTCGCGACTTCTATCAGTCGAGCACCGCTACACCTTCCATCGCCCCAACCTCATTCTCCGCCACCGACGGCGCAGCTTCCCGCTCGGCCTCCCGTGGTGCGCTCAAGAGCACCACTTATGTGACCGTCAAGGTCAACGGCAAGTCCCGCGTGGTTCTCGGCGAAAAAGACAACATGACCACCGTCAAGGATGTGCTGGAAACCGGCGATATCGTTCTCGATCCGGAAGACAGCGTGAGCCCAAGCCTGGATTCCAAGGTCACCGAGTCCACGGTCATTTCCATCGACCGCGCCAACACCACGGTGGAGACCACCGACACCGATATCGCTTTCAATGAAGTACGCAAGGAGACCTCGAGCCTGCCCAATGGCCAGGAGAAGGTCGAGACCGAGGGTGAGAAGGGTGTGCTGGAGACCACGTCTCTGGTGACCCGCTCCGGCGATAAGGTCGTCTCCTCCAACGTGTTCACCTCATGGGTCAAGAAGGCACCGGTCGACAAGGTGATTCTGGTGGGTACCGCCACCGTGTCTTCGCCCAGCGCCGCCAGCATCGGCACTACCACGCCGGCCGGCGAGATTCAGTCCTGGGCGCATGACTACCTGATTTCCAACGGCTACTCCGAGGCCGACTTCACCGCCGCCAACTTCATCATCAGCCACGAATCCGGCTGGAGCCCCACCGCCACGAACCCGTCTTCAGGTGCTTATGGCCTGCCGCAGGCACTGCCGGGCAGCAAGATGGCTTCCGCAGGTGCAGACTGGCAGACCAACTACCAGACCCAGTTCAAGTGGTTTGTGAATTATTGCAAAGACCGCTATGGTTCGATTTCCGGCGCGTACGCGTACTGGCAGGCACACAAGAGCTACTAAGCCAGCCAAATCAACACGTACACAACAGGTTCCGCGCCGCAAGAAGGCTGAGTGAAACCCGGCCCAAACGCCGAGTGAACTCATGCGCATGATGCCGGTTCCCAATCATCGGGGACCGGCATCAGCATTTCTGCGCCTTATCAGCCGAATCCTTGCATTATTGTAACGCCCTAGAGGTCACTTTTATCGTGTCATACGAAGTGCCCTCCACAACTGATTATGCGAATCCGTGACGGCATAGCGGCACAAAGCACGCGTATATTGAGCTGGTTCGCAACAGCAAATGGTGGAAATGCGCGCTACTGTTATTCGCGGTTCCTTTGACAATTAGGCTAGAGCACAATCACTTACGGCTTCGGCTCATCTTCCGGTTTCGTCCCCTGATCATCTTACGGTTTCGTCTCCTGACCAGCCACCGGGTCACCTGTCCCCTCATCGTCTGGTTGCTGCTGCAACAACTGCTGCTGCCTTAATCGTGCATAATAATCATTCAGAGCTTTCTGCCGCGCTGCTTCTTGCTGAGCCTCAACAGCTGCGCTGTAGTTGGCCATGGACGTGTTTACTGCATCCATGGACGCAGTCAGCGTGTTGACGGCATCCTGCATGGCCTTTACGTCAGTGCCCTGCTGGGACAGCACGGTATTGGCGTTGGCGATGTCACTTTCCAGCGTCACCCGCGTTGAATTATCGTCGACGGCATACAGGCTGTTGTCCAGCAAAGTCTGTGCCTCGGCGATCTTGCCTTGCAACGCCTGCTGGGCGTTAGCCTGATCCTTGGCGTTCTTGCTGTCCGTCACGGCCTTTGCCGCGGCAGTAATCGCAGTGGCGTTCTTCTTGGCGGTCTTGGTCTGGCTAGTGGCCGTCTTGGCATATTCCTTGAGGTCCGACGTAGAAGCTGAAGTCTTGCACTCCACCGCTTCCACGTTCTTTACCGCAGCAACTGCCTTCTTCAACGCATCCACGGTCGCGCCGTCAGCCACTTGATCAGCTGTAATGCTTTGAGCACTCTTGGCGTCGGCCAACGCCTTGGCCAGCGCCTTCTGAGCGATGGAATTCTGGTCCACGGCCTCAGCACATGCTGTCAACGCATCCTGATGCAGCTGATGGCTTTCCTGACGCTGCTCGCTGGAACGCCAGTACCATACACCACCAATGATCGCTGCAATCACCACCAGCGCAGCAATCACCGAAATGATAATGCCCTTGGTCTTCTTCTTGCCGCCCTTGCCACCGCGAGGAGTCCCTGCCACACGGTCTTCTTCCGGCTCCTCCACCGGTTCAGGGTTCTGCTCGATGGCACTGAAGTCGATGTTCAAATCGTCTATGGCACTATCACGTTGCGGCTTGGCTTCAGGAACCGGCGCAAAAAGCGGCAGCGTCGCATTGTCATCCCGCTGAGGCGACTGAGCGCTCTCCGCAGTATCAGGCGCCGCAAAAGTCATCGGGGCAGTAGCCACAGCATCGGAAGGGGAAGAGGCACCGCCATCAGTATTCGCCGCGCCCGCAGCGGGCCACTCCATTACTTCGTCAAAGCTGGGGAATGCAAATTGAGAGCCATCCGCAACGGCACCAGTACTGTTGCCGTCACCCGACGCAGCGCTGCCTGCGTTATCGACAAACGAGATAGGCGGTATGTCCCAGCAGGTATCGACGATATCGCCGTGAGCCGGAGACGTAGAGGAACCAGATTCCGCGTTCAGTTCAGGGCGTTCGTCTGTTCCCATGCTCTTCTCATTCCTTTGCGTCATTGAAGTCATTCCAAACTGTCAGTTTATACAGCCCCATGCCAAGTGTGCCAGCTGGTACTCAAGAACGTCACAATTCTTTACTATTCGATATACAACCAGCATCATGCACCCAAACAACTCAGTCCTTTAACAGTAAAACCGTGCGGCACAGAAGCACCGCACGGTTCATATTGCAAGACGATCGGCAAACGCCAAACTATTACTTGCGGGCTTTCTTCTCGCCCTTGCTCTTGGCACCCTTATGAGAGCTACGCTTGTTGCCGTCCTCGTAATAGTAGTAGTAATAGTTCTTCGAGTGTATCTTCTTCGGATCAGCGAAGTTGAAGATGAAGCCAAGAATCGGCACTTCGGCGGTCTGCAGAGCCGTAGCGGTGCTTCTCAGCTCCTTCTTCTCCACAACGCCCTTACCGGTCACGAGCACCAGACCACCGGCCATACGACCGAATACGGTGGCGTCGCTGGCCACGGACAGCGGAGCAGTATCGATGATCACGTAATCGTACTGGGTGAGGGCCTGATCGACCATTTCCTTCATCAGGTCGGAGTTCAGCAGAATGCTGGCATTAGCCGGACGCTTGCCGGCCGGCATGATGTGCAGGTTCGGCTTCCAGTACTTCTGAATGACATCGGCCGGGGACGCCTGGCGAGACAGCACGTGAGACAGGCCCACGTGGCCTTCGATGCCGAGTTTGTGGGCCACGGACGGGTGGCGCAGATCGGCGTCGATAAGCAGCACGCTCTTGCCTTCCTCGGCGAGAGCCACGGCAACGTTGGAGGAAACCGTGGTTTTGCCTTCGGACGGATCGGTAGAGGTGATGACCAGCAGTCGGCCATGACCCTGCGTGGCGGTGGTGGTAAGGAACGACAGGTTCGTACGAATACGACGGAATTCCTCAGCCTCGCTACCGGCCGGCTGAGCGACTACGACCGGACGGCTGTCGTCAAGAATCGCAGCCTGCGGCACGGTACCCAGCGAAGAGGCGTGGGTCAGTTCGCGCACGTCATCGGTGGAGTCCACCTTGGTGTTGAGGATGTCCTTCAGCAGGGCAACGCCAATGCCTACGATGAGGCCGAGAATCAGGCCCGCGGCCAGATACAGCGGAATGTTCGGGGAGCTCTGCCCGGTAGGAGTCTGAGCCTTCTGCACTACCGTGAGCTTGATGGGAGAGCCGCTGGAAGAGGAGTTGTTGTACAGGTCGGAAGAAATCTGATCGGCCAGGTTCTTCGCCACGCTGTTGGCGATGTCGGCCGCTTGCTGCGGATCGCCGACTTCCGCCGAGATGTCCACCATGAACGTGTTCGTGGGGTTCGTAGCGGTCACCACGCCGGCAAGATCGGTCGTGGTCATATCCAGACCGAGGTCCTTAATGACGGGCTGGAGCACGGCTTCGGTCTTCACCAGTTCCGGATACGTCGTGATCTGGGTATTCAAATAATTGGCACCAGAGCTCATATCGTTGGTAGTCTGCGTCTCGCCGGACTGACCGGCATACGTGGCGAACACTTCAGCCGTAGCCGTGTACTTCGGCGGCATGATGAATGTGACAGCTGCGACTGCAGCAAACACCACCACGAACGAGATAATCGCAGACGCGAGATGCTTGCGAACGATCTGCAGCAAATCAGCGATGGTCAATGTTCTTCCTTACCTCTTCGGGAAATTTTCACAGATGGTCTATAATTTAGCACCTACCGGGGAACTTCTCGAGCTTTTGTATCCTTGTGAACAATGACCAAAACCCTTGATACGACTGCAGAATAACTGTACACAATCGCAATCACAATGTATTCTCACTAAATATTTTGCGACAGCACTATTCCCCTATTCCATATTATGAATTGAAATTGAGAATGTGATATATAAAATTGTAATTCAAATTATCATTCATTACAATCAAAATTGTCAATACTATTTATGCAGCGTGAAGGAATACATTATGGCATCCTTGCTTCAAGGATTCGAATTTTGTAAGCGACTGCCAATTACTTGGTGGGAGTTTAAAAGTACTTCATGAAAGTGAACAGTTGACCGAACCCCCATCACCTCACCCACACATGCAACTGGTACAGTTCTCACGGAGGATATGGGAGGGAACCAAGTATGTCCACACCGAACAATACGCAGCTCAGCAACAAGTCAGTTCAAGAAAAACGCAGAAACTCCGGTCATTGCCCCGCGCTACAGCGTGGGGCAATGACCGAGACGCTGACTCGTATCACCATCACCCCATCAGACATGTTGATGTTTGCCGCAGTGGCCATGCTGCCATTTGATGGCACAAAAATTGGCATTCCACTCCCCTATTGGACGCCAATCTCCCCCTGGTTGTTCACCCTGTACACAATCATCAACTGGCGATACTTGCGCGATACCGCATGCCGCTTCCTGCCGTTCTTCCTCTTTCCCCTGCTACTAGTGCTCACATCCGTATACGGCTGGCAGTCATATGGAATACACGTCAGCGCAACCGCAAAGTCATTCATCTCCATATTGTTAGGGCTGGCGTGCTTGGCTTCGCTCGACATCGCGATCCGCATTAAACGTGTACCTGTACGAACATTGTTAACTACGCTATTCACCGCATATGTAGTGGCATTCCTCATTGGGATACTGCAATATATCGCTTTAGAACGACATCTGAACTGGCAGCCAGTACGAGCATATCTTTGGGGTGCTCTGTATAGAAACTATGCGAGCTTTCGTCCTCAATTCATGTTCGCAGAACCTAGCTATATCGGCATGCATCTGTTCGGCGTACTCCTGCCAGTTTTCTGGCTGACCCGCGACCGCAAGATTGGCATATTGATACCGATATTTGCCGCTGGAGCAATTGCGATGGGCTCCGGCACCCGAATCATACTGGATACAGTGGTAGCTGCATTTATCTGGCTGATAGCGACAATCAACTTCCACTCACGTAAGGTAACAGCTGGGTTCGTCGGTGCTTTAGGACTTCTTGGAGCAGGTGGATTGAGCGCAATTATCATCAATCCGCGTCTAAACTCTTTAGCCACCAATGGATTACTTGCTGGTGACGGATCGATGAGTGCAAGAATCTTCCATATGCTCGCTCCCATGTGGTCATGGAAACATGATCTATCTCACTTCATGTTTGGATGGGGCGCAGGCAATATCTCTAATGCAGTGCGTACTGGTTACGCCGGTGCCCGCCAATGGTATGACGCCCATGGCGGTGCGCCCAATACCGAAATCGATGGTTTAGCAAATCCCCCAGCGGATACTTTCACAATGAGCATCTATGCCAGCTTCATTACCGAATTTGGTCTATTTTGCTTTTTGGCCTTCTTGCTCTTGGTATTAGCACACGTAGCGGTCCATCATGGATGGAGCCGACGGAACATATGCTGGTTCATTCTTCTCGCATACCTATATATTCAGTTTGAATCATACGCATTCTATGCAATTCCACTGTTCATATGGGCTGTCTGCACAATAATGAATCGAGGAAAAAACAACATCAATTCCCTTTAGATTGCGAGAATCACAATTCGCTACTCTCTATCATGCCGATAAAGAGTGCGCATACGCCCGTTGCCTAATTGAAAGTGCAGCACCCGTTAGATTGGAGATTCCGCCTATAAGTGGTATATGAAACCTTTCACGACCAAACAAATCTGGCTGATGGTTGGTATCAGACTCAGATTCTTCCTGTTATACACCGCCGCATCTGCAACGTTGCTCTGCTTGGGCACAGCATGGGAATCTACATCACTGGGTCATGGAAGCTGCCCGTCATCATGGTGGGCTTCGGCATGTTCCTGCTGTTCGACCGCGCCACCTTCCACAGCCGTGCCATCAACCGGATAGCGTAATCCGCGTTCGCAGTGTACCTGATTACCGATTACGCCGCCTCCGAGAAACTGCTCTGAGTCCGGTTGTTCAACCTGCAGGACCTGTACCAGCAGCCATTGGCGATCCTGCAGATTCTGGGCATCCTGCTGGCGATCTACGCGACCTGCACACTGCTCGACTTCATCCGCCAAGCACTATTCGCCGTCACCATCGGCAAGCGGCGCGGACACTGGTTTGACCTGCTGTGGGACAAGGCATCCACCCAATCAATCCTTTCGCCTGAACACGCAAGCCAATCTCACCGCTTCCACGGAAAATAAACAATTCTGAAATGAAAATCGCACACGTACGGCACAGGTTGCACCTTCTTATGCCAAGTGAAACCAGAAAATGTATAGATTTGTGGACACGCTCATAAAACCATCACTTTTAGCAGAAAATTGCAAAAATGGACATTTCTAGTTATAATCTCAGTATCAAAAGAGTAAAACACATTTACGAGGCGACCCAATGCTGATTGATTTTAGCTTTTCGAATTTCAGGAGTTTCCGCGACGAGCAATCTTTCTCTATGACTCGCGACGAAAGGTTCACGGAATCCAACGACTCACGGCAGTCTCCAATCACAGCCATATACGGCGCCAACGCATCAGGAAAATCCAATTTCCTGAAGGCGATGTGCGCCATGCGTAGCATGGTGACAAACAGCTACAGCCAAGGTGATGCGAATAGCGATATTCTTAGGGAACCATTCCTACTGAGAGAGAACCCATTCGAGGAACCATCGATGTTCTTCCTGGAGTTCACAGCCGAGAACCATCTGAAATACCAGTACTGGTTCCGCTATAACAATAAGCACATATTAGAGGAAGAGCTTACCTTCTTTAAGGACATGGGAGGACGTCTCTCCACTCACTCCTCACTGTTGTTCTCCCGCACCGGAAACGACGAGGTGAAATTCGGAGCCACTTTCAAAGGACCTAGAACGCAAGTGCGAAAGACAGTGGGACTCCGCCCCAACGCTCTCCTGCTTTCGGCGGCCGCCGCAGCCGGCATCGAATGTGTCCAACCTGTATTCTCGTTTTTCCAGAATGATATGGCGTATTGCGTGGCAAACGCTTTCGAACAGGAACAGCCCATATTGCTTGACCAATTCAAGAACAAGACACCTTTTTCGAAGCATCTGACATCTCTGATCAAGTACGCAGATTTTGGCATCAGTGATGTGCAAAGCGTTCCGGCGAACATCCCCTCGGATATCTGGCATCAGTTCAAAGAGCAGATGAAGACTCAGATCGGAGCTGATGAGGGAAAGCTAGAGGAAGCATTCAACATCAAAAACGCGACACAGTTGCAATTCACTCATACCGGCGGAGATTCGTCCTCTGCCGGCTTCGGCTTGGATAACGAGTCCAGGGGCACCGTCGCCGCGCTGTCGTTCTTCTCGCTTGCCCTTCGTCAGCTATCAAGGCCCACGGTCACACTTATCGACGAAATTGACACAAGCCTGCACCCAGCCTTGGTAGCAGAGCTGGTGGCGCTGTACGCCGATCCGGCAACGAATCCCCACGGCTCCCAGCTCATTTTCACGACCCATGACGTGTCATTGATCAATCAGTCGGGTTCGTCGAACCGCCTACTACAACCCGATCAGATATGGCTTGTAGAGAAAGATAAAGACGGCGCCTCGGAACTCTTCCCGGTAACGGAACTTGGTATTCGAAAGGAAGAGAACATCGGCAAGAACTACCTCAATGGTGTATATGGCGCCACACCGAACCCCAGTTTCCATACCGTATTCGCACAGATCATGAATGGAGACGATGACTGATGGCGAAGAAGCGAGGCGTTCCCGCGCATGGTCGCGAGTCTGCACGTTTCCACAGGGCACGCAAGAAGCGTTATCTTGTCGTAGCTGGCGGAGCTGTTACCGAAAGACAGTATTTCAAGCAGCTCGAGTCCATATATGACGTTGTCATCGACTACCAACAGAAGAACGAAAGTCCTGAACAGCTCGCGGATTTTGCATGCAAGTTGAAGAAAGAGGATGAACGGGATATCTCCACAGATTGCTATGAAAAAATCTGGGTGGTAGTCGATGTTGACGACTTTCACGACCACAGCAAGGCCGCAAAAACTTGCAAGGACAATGGGATCGAGCTCATCATTTCCAATCCCTGCTTCGAGGTCTGGCTGCTCGACCATATGAAGGCTTGTCCACCAAGCTACACACTGACGCCCGATGTCGAGTCAGCTGCGGCAAAAGCCGGCATCGTTGGAGGGAATCGCAACAAATACGTCAATGACGAACTCATCGACAGCGAACATCTCGATGCCGCCACACGCAACGCAGCCCGGCACAACACAGCGGAGAACAGTCAGGGGCGCAACAGGCTCACGCCATATCACGAGCAGGAATACGCCCCTTGGACCGATATGCCGAAAGTGATTGAGACGCTGAAATCTAATAAACAGAGCTGAAAGAAGAAACATGGCACTGCCCATCCAAGTAAATCCCAAAGACCCTTTCATAGATATTCACACTGGACGAGGTCAAGGTAGCTGCACATTCGCAAATGGATTCGACTGTGTCTGTTCATGCGCAGGTATCGCACACGCCCAATTACTCAGAATGGTTCTTACTCCCGAAAACAGTAAGAAGTTGCCTGACAAATACAAGCAGGCTCTTGCCAACAAAGTCCAAACGGTTCAAGCTCGCATTGCCGATATTCCGCATGATAAGGTAACAACAATTATCCACGCACAGAAACAGCCTAAACGCGTGTTTTTCCTTTGCGAGGATATGTCTCATCCCGTCATTGACTATTGCCGAGTCATTGACATACTCCGTTGGGCAAGAGAAAACCCCCTAGCAAGCCAGCAAGTATCAAAACTCTGCACTTGTGTACAAAATCATGGCATTAACTCTTTCAAAGATTTAGCCTCTAAAGCCGGCGAGTACTTGTCCCAAGCACATGTTCTTTGCGACATTGTAGCCTCTATTGCATTCGCACTCAGCGAAGCCGCAGACACGATTCCGGATGAAGATACATTTATCAATGCCTGCAAAGCAGCATTCGCTCTCTCACGACGTAACTCACTAGGATTCGGCCCATCGCGGAAAAGGCATGGAAAAAACGCAGTCGCAGCACGCAAATCACGGCAGGAAAACGATGATGAGGAAAGCCAAAAACGATACACTGATGGAGGCTCCATCTCAAGTGATCTGCTCACCAGGATTCTACTGGATATCAGCAAGGACGTTTACGCCCTACTGATGGAGTACAAATCCCAGACGAAGCAATTTCTCCAAGCGGTTCAGGCCACAGCAATATTGTTTTGCCCTGATCCGGATAGCCATAAACTCACATGGGACATGTGCTTCATTCCACTATTCCAAACGAAAATCTGTGATGACCTACGTAGCAAGTTGAATCAAGACATCATTACTGCACTTGAATATGGGAAAACGGATATCTGGGACAACGGGGCTAGGGCATACTGGTAAGAAGAACTGACGTGATGAGGCGCTTTGAAGACGTCTCATCACGTCAGTTCTTCTGATTCGGCACGAGCATGATCTCGCCGTCGGCGAGGCCCTTCAAATGCTGGCCATAGGGGCTCTTGCCGTAGCGTTCCGCGGACTCCATGAGCTGCTCGCGCGTGATCCAGCCGTTCTCGTAGGCGATCTCCTCCACGATCGCGATGGGCAGGCCCTGTGCGCGCTGTACGCCCCATCAACGGGCTCTCCCCAACGCAAGCACACAAACTCATGGAAGAGCAAAGCGTGTCATGTTCGGCACAAACCACACTGCCCTCAGCCCTAACTTTGCTTGGATTCTGCGCCCCTGACAGGATACAGCGCAATATTCTGAGCAATTAACTCATTGCTCACCACCTTGCCGAAATCAGTCCATGGCCACACTGCAAAAGGTGAGGCATCGTCAAATCCATAGTCTTGAGAAATAATTTCCTTAACATCGCCCCGCTCAAGCCGATCCTGGTCTGCGTCATCAGTGAGATAAAGTTCATAACGACGCCTGCCCTCATGAATCTCCCTGCGCCACCTTGCAAACGGGATTTCATAGCCTGTGTGTGTGATTGAATTATCAATCAAATCCTGCGGATCCGAATAGCCTAGTCCGAAAACATGCGGGTAAACCCTATCCAGCCCACATTTCTTAAACGCATGGTTGAATGCATTGTCGAATGTCGGATAAGTCCGTGGAATCTCAATGAACTGGATCTCCGCAGCAAGTAGACTGAGAGCAGATCGACTCACGATTTCACGTTTCATTTGTGTCTTGGTAGGCATACCCAATCTTCCTTTCCTAAGCAAAGCCATCGCTGCAGAGCCATAGACGTTATCATGAGACACTGCGCTCAGACTCAAAGGAAACGTTTCAGCCAATCAGGAAGATTGGAACTCCCAACAGACCAAGAATCTTGTTCCTCTTCATCTTCCTCCCAAGTATTCTCTTTACCATCAAAGAATTTCTGACGATGACATTTGACTTTTGTAACCTCGTCTCCTTCCAATCGATACTCATTCCAATAGTGGTTATGCTTTCCCCATCCACTCCAACTCCGGGTTCGATAAATTAATACCATTTTAATCCTCCTCGTCGAGAAATATTCATCTAAGTTTAGCAGACCCAGAAGAAGAGATTGGCTAATGAGATAGGTACTTTATTTTAAATGAGTCCAAATAATAAACACATGAGTATATTGAACTGCGCCCCGATTGTTGGACGTTGTTAATTAGGATACAGCCCTAGACCGCGAGGGACATGCTCCGGAACTCCTCCGGGATGTGTCCCTCGAGTCGTATCTGGCGCTGTCTGGTGTCCCAATGGATGATGTACGCATCCAGCTCGCGCTTGAACCGCTCGTACGAGTCGAACTCGCGGCCGCGGTAGAACTCGTCCTTCAAGTGGCCGAAGACCTGCTCGGTGGCGGCGTTGTCTGCGGCTCATGGACCGGCGGATGCCGAGGCGTTCGAGCTCGTCCCTCCACCATCGGTGCTGGTACTGCCATCCCATGTCGCTGTGCAGGATCGGCTCCGCGCCGGCGGGCAGGCGCTCCGCGAGCATGGCGAGCAGGCGCCTCTGCCGCCCGAGGTCCGGACTGCGGCTCACGTCCCGGGCGACGATCTCCTTGCTGGCCATGTCGTACACGGGCGCGAGGTACGCCTTGCCGCCCGAGACCTTGAACTCGGTGACGTCGGTCCCGAGCTTGGAGAACGGACGGGCCGCGTCGAAGTCGCGTTCGGGCAGGTTATGCACGTGGCCTCCCTCGTCGCCCCTGTACGAGTTATAGCGTTTCCACGGGTTCCTGGAGCGGATGGCGTATCTCAGTCTCATGCGCCGCATGACCCCGAGCACGCTCTTGGCCGACACCTTCCGTCCGAACTCGTGGACCAGGCACATGCGCACCTGCCGGTGGCCGCACCCGTTCGGCGTGCGTCCCCAGACCTCGCCGACCAATGGCCCGAGATCGGCCCGCGTCAGCTCCGGGTGCGACAGGTGGTAGAAGTACGTGGATCTGGCCAGCCCCGCGATCCTCAGGAGCTGGTCGAGCCGGTGTCCCCGCCCCGCGAGCAGTCGGACGACGGCGCTTCTCTCGCGTCTCGTGACTTCTGCGCCCGCAGGGCCCGGAGTTTTTCCAGGTACGCGACCTTCGCCTTCAGGTAGGCAACCTCCTCGGCGAGCTCCTGCTCGCGCGTGGGTTCGGGCTTCGGCTTGGACTTCGCGCCCTTCGGTCTGCCCTTGGGCCTCGGTCTGAGCGCCTCCGGGCCTCCGGCCCGGTATTCGCGGCACCAGCGTTCCAGGGGTGTGACGCTCGTGATCCCGTGCCTGGCCATGACCTCCGTCTTGGTCATGCCGTTCTCGACGTGGTCGCGTGCCGCGGCGACCTTCGTCTCCCAGTCGTAGCGTCTGCCGCCGTTGCCTCCCATGACCGCCTCCTCGCCGCCGGACCTGTACAGCATGATCCAGTTTCTCGCGGTATACACCGGTATGGCAAGCCGTCTGGCGAGCGTGTTCCCGCCGGCTCCGGCCTTGACGGGTTCCAGCGCCTCGCGCCGGAACCCGTCGTCGTAGTGTTTCCTTCAATCCTCACGCATACGAAAGAACCGCACCTCCGATCATCGAATCTGAATTTCTTCAGTCCAACAATCGGGGGTGCGGTTCACACCAATAGGAAACAGCCCACCATAGAATCAACGTGAAACTAAGGAGACATAACAAGTGCCTGGACGTATTTCATGGGAAAGAATATCCGGCGACGATGTTGAAACCAACATCGCAATATACATATGCAACCTCGTTAGATGATTATCCAAATAACAAAAACGAATACACAATGCATTCAGAAGCCCCTATTTGCGATTTATGCATGAAATGTAGAACCACACTAAAGCCCGAAGAAAGGAGCAAAGTCTCTCAAGTCTTCATTGGAACATTGTTTGATTTATCCGCATATGAGCAATACGCAATTCCATATAGATAGCTCTCAACAATAATTAAAAACAATAATGGCAATGATTCAGAAAACGCCAATCAGTAGGATGTGCCGGTGATTTCGATATGAAGAATCAGCGCGCGCAGGGTCAGCGACCGCACAGATTTTTGGATTATCGAGAAACGTTACGCGACACAGGGAGATAAATGGGAATGGAGGAATACTAGAAGTCAGTTTTAAGCGAGGACTTGATAAGACGTTATCCACGCCGCCCTTGGATGGAAAATGTTTCAGTTACTCGAGCGCGCCAGCCCGACGTATTTGTCGACGCCGAGCCTGGCGCGGAGGTAATGGTAGCCGTTCGATACGACTCCGCCCCTCGGAACCGAACCCGCAAAGATCCGTTTATTCAATCTTCAAAAAGTCTGCGTTCCACTGTACGTATCGCTCGCAGAAGCAGTATTATCAGCTTTGGATGTCCATTTTTTAATCAAATCAACATCGTCGGAATCAGGACGCGAATACGGTTCATAATCAACTTTGATGAGTGAGGGAAGACCGAAAGCGCGACCAGTCAACACGGCTTCGCCTTTACCTAAAGTAGGAATTCGTGATTTGGAGAACGCGTCAAGAGTTGGCATCGTGTTCTCCATCATTTGCAAATCCTTGTCATTCACTAACTTATGAACGATATAGTTATGGATCTGAGACATAATTGTTGGAGAAATATCTGCTGGACGTTGAGACGCAATTGTAAGGAAGAAACCATACTTTCGACCTTCTTTAATCATTGACTCAAAAGTCGACAGACGATAATCTTCCCAGATATCAGAGTGAGATGATTTAAAAGAATTAAGAATATTATGCGCTTCATCTATTATTAGATGAACCGAAACACTGTTCGAATCTTTCTTTTTCCACTCATAGAACATCTTAGCAATTAACAATGCAAAGGTTTCTTTATATTCCGCATCAACGTTTTTTAAGTTGAAAACAGTGACGCCTTTTAGATAACACTCATCAGATCCTTTTATTTCAGCATACTTTTCTATGGAATTGACAACTCTTTCCATTCTTCCCACGACAGGCCTCAACCAATCAAGTTGCATGCCCATATATTTCGCGTCATATATTTTCTGAAATTTTATAAAATTCAAAAAAGAAACACATGGATTAAAAGAACTCACGCATTTTGCTAAATCTCGCTTCACAGAATCAAGTTTCAAATTAGAATACTCCCACCCATCAATGGAATCCCCCTTGTCAATATACTTTTCTATGCCATCCTCCAATATATACATTAAATCATTTTTAAATGTTTTAACGGTATCAAGCACATTCATACAATCAATTTCACCATTAGATCCCTCTTGTAAAATACTTCTCGCCACATCACGCCATTCTTCGATAAGGTCAATACTGCAAGACGTTAAACACTTCTTTAAGAGACCTATTTCCATCGAAGTATATTCACGGTTTTCTCGCCATTTTTTTAGAGAACGAGCCAAAAAAGGCACTTGTGTATTCTCAGTCGCTTTAGCCAAAACTTTCAATGTATTTATATCAAAAAATAAATTTTCATCAATTGGAAATTTTTCTTTTACTCCATCATAAAGTTGAATATGATGGTCTTTAAAAGCCGAACCGCTTCCGTATTCACCATTGAAATCAATGATAACAAAGCTACTTTTCTCCAATGCCGGTGAACCATACCTCGAATTAAATAACTCAAGATACAGCTTGTGCAGGGTGTTCGATTTTCCACTTCCAGTATTACCGAAAATGCCAATATGCGAAGCAAAGAAATCATTCACAGGAATCCTAATTGGCTGATTCTCCATAAGAGAGCGCCCTATGGTTACCGATTCACATTCTTTAACACCGCGAGAAAAAATATCCGCGATATCTTCAGAAGATGCGGAAACAAGAACATTACCCACCATAGGGACGACAGCACTTGTTAAAGAAAAGTGTCCATCTTTGATCACACCCTGAGATCTGACTTTCACTATTCTCTGAATCGATTGTGCATGGAAGCGGTTATCAAATTCTTTTGAATTAATGGTATTCAGCTGATCTCGCACTTTTTCCGATAGAACAGTCACAACAATGCGATTCCGCCCCTGCTTAAGAATCGCATATGCTCCAACCTTTATTCCGTTTATCTCCTCACCATCCATAAAGAAAGAAGTACCATTAGTTACGTTGTACATGCCAATAGTCGCCTCATCGGCATCAACTGACACAACAACCCCAAGTTCTTTTTCACTCTGCTCCACGATTTCCTCCACCATTACGCACAATTTAATTCACCAGTAATTATTTTGTTTAAATTACTCAAATTTAAACGATTAAAATCTTCACTAGAGAAGATAAAATCTTTTGGACTTAAGAAGTATAAATTGTTCCTTAAACCACAATTAGTGAGATTTTTCCTAATTGTTTCAACGTCAGCGTCTCTATATGCCACAACGACAACCATTAGCGCACGATTCTCCAACGCTCTTTTCAACGCCTTAGCAATATGCCCATCACCAAATGAAAAACCATGCACTATCAGTATCGAGCCATTCTCCCAACTCGCCGACATTTCATATTCAAAATAGCGCAGCATTTCATAATAGTGTTTTTTTAATGTTGTGTTCTCTGGTTCTTGACCATTAGGCGCCACCATTCCTTTTCCAGACACATCAATGTCCTCAACGACATTATTTTGAATCTGAATCGCATCAGCAGAGAGTTCGTTCCAATTTACAGATCCATGAATTTTAATAAGATTGATTGCTGGTAACTCATTTATATAGTTATCAAAACGACCTCTATAAGCAGTCATGGTATCAAAATTTGAGCTATCTAACAGTCTCTTAAAATATCCTCTGGCACCATCATTAAATACAAAAGGAACAGACCCTCCTTCTCTATAAATTTCATCAATTGCTTCTTCAACGAATAAATCATAATTTGTAGAAAAAATATTAATATTTTTATGCAATTCTCTCGAATTCACATTGTTTAATATGGAAAGAATATTATTCATAAAACATTTATATTCATTTGCAGTGCTTTGTATTTCATGAAACTTTGTTTCAACAAAGTCTTGCACAGCTTGTATACTACTTTGCCCACAAAAGTGATTATATTCTTTTTTAAGCGGTGAATTCCACCTGCTATCTTTAGATTCCACCCATTCAATAAATAAAGCAGGATCATGCGCTATTAAAGCCTTATTTCTTTGCACTACTTCTTCCAGCAAATCTTTAGGATCATAATCATTCATTAGAGGCATGCCAGGAGCAGACGTACCCGAGCCGAAGAAGAAACTTGTTTTCTTTTCTGCGATCCAATCCGGAAGGTGCTTAATAATTTCTTTATTAGACATTGCCATTTCGCCACTCCTTAAACCCATTCTTAACAATCAAGGCTAGCACTCCACAATAATGAATCATTATTTACAAGAATCGTCACTGTGAAGTGGCCTGATTTTTGTTCCGCCTCTATTGTGAGACGGTTTGTGCCGCCTGTTTCTGATAATACTCGTTCTCGGCCTGTTCCGGTGTCCTGTAGTCCAGGGAGGCGTGCAGTCGTTTCGAGTTGTACCACGAGACGAACCTCATGGTCGCGTATTCCAGCTCGCCGACCGTCCGGTACGGCCCGTTGATCCAAATCAGCTCGCGCTTGTACGTGTTGTTCGTGCGTTCGGCCAGCGCGTTGTCGTAGGAGTCGCCGACCGTGCCGGTCGACGGCAGCATCCCGTATTCCTCCACGCGCGTGGAATACACCAGGCTTATATACTGCGAGCCGTGGTCGGAATGGTGCACGCACCCCTCCGTCCCGCCGTGGGCGCGCGCCCACGCGATGGCCTGTTCCGGCGCCTGCAGCGGCAGCTCCCCGGCGCGCATCGTGGAGGCGACGGCCCAGCCGACAATTCTTCTGGCGTATGCGTCGGTGACGAACGCCGCGTACGCGAACGAGCCGTCCGCCAGCCGCACGTAGGTGATGTCGGCGACGTGCAGCCGGTTCGGCGCGCGGGCGGCGAACTTGCGCCCCGCCAGGCCGAGCCTGCCGCCCGTCCCCCTGGCGGGGATGGTGGTGACCGGCCTGCGGCCGCCCCGAACGCCCCGCAGACCGAGTTCGCGCATGATGCGGGCGACCTGGTCTCGGCCGGCCTCCAAGGGATCCCAGCCTTGGTCGAGCAGCTGACGCCACACCTTGCGGTACCCGTACACGCGCACGAACTCGTCCCCGTGGATCGACGTGATGTCACGCGCCAATGCCTCGCGGCGCGCCGCCATGCGGCTGAGAGGCCTCGTCTTGAAGGCGCGGTAGCCGCGGGCGGTCAGGAAACCGCAGTCCGGCCCGGCCGACAGCGCCCGGCAGATCGGCCCGACCCCGAAACGGCCGCGGTACGCGTCGATGCACGCGGCCTTCAACGCCGTGTCGGGTCGAGCCTGGCCGCGAAAAAGGCCGACGCCGTCGTCAGTATCTCATTCGCCTTGCGCAGTTCCGCGACCTCCGCCCTGAGCCTCTTCAGCTCGGCCGCCGCCTGCGCATCGCGCGCGGATTGCGCCGTGACCGTCCTATCGGCCCTGTTGCGCCAGCGGCGCAGGGTCTCCGGGGCCATGCCCAGGCTCTGCGAGACCGAGGCCAAGGCCTTCGTCTCCGACGAATGGTTCGCGCGTGACTCGCCCAGAAGCCGCAGCGCCTTCTCCTGGGATTCCCTCGTGTAACGGATGCCCCTTGCCATGATTCCATCATCTCCTATCAAGTGAGAGGAAATGCGGAACAAAAATCAAGTCACATCACTGACACAGCGAATCCAACAATGGACCAAAATGAAACCTATCCCGATTCGTCAAGGATGATCTAAACAGAAGGTCCATAACTAAAACAGACGTGCTAGTCACCATTTTTAAAGATTGATAGCTTTACACACTTGAATGTACACTAGCCAATTTCATGACATATCGTGTTTATGGCCAGTTCTGTTATCGTCAATAACACAGATACCCACATCGTCCCTCTTCAATGAATATTTGCTTGTTTTGAGGCCACCGTTATTGCAGGAGAAGGCCAATCGCACTTTTTGACGATTATTGCAGTTCAGGGCCATCGTTATTGTGTATCGAGGCCACCGCTTGTTAGGCTCCTTTCACCATGCGAGGCACGTGTGTGTATGTGATCAAATAAAAGTGTTCGGCGCGAGGTGGTGACGTTTTCTTGGACTCCCTGACCGGGAGGAGAACCCCCTCATGGCGAAGTACAGCAGGGAGCAGCGCGACAGGGCCGTGGACCTGTACATCAAATACGAACGCTGCGCCGCCGACGTGATCCGCGAGCTCGGCTATCCCAGCAAGGGCGTGTTGCTGTCGTGGTACGCGGACCGGCTCGAGGAGGAGCGCACCGGCGTTCCCTCCGGGCGCGGGGAACGCTACAGGCGGTACACGGACGGGCAGAAACGGGCCGCGGTGGACCATTACCTCGAATACGGCAGACGGCCCGGCCGCACCATGCGGATGCTCGGCTATCCGAAAAGCAAGGAACTGCTCATGGCGTGGATCGACGAGCTCGCGCCCGGCCAACGCAAGTTGAGGCACGGTCCGGTCCCCGAGGAGCTGAAACGCGAGGCGGTGGTCGCGGTCGCGTCCGGACGGCTGAAATCGCGTGAGGCGGCAGCCGAACTGGGCGTGCAGGACGCGACTGTGCGAGAATGGAAACGGCAGATGCTCGCGAAATCCGAGGAGGCGACTGTGTCCGGATCCGGGAAAAGAAGGACCGTCGTGGAATCCAAGGAGCCGTCCGTCAAGCCGACCGTGGCTCCGAACGCGTCGGACGCGGCCGGTCCGGCGGATGCGTTGGCGTCGATGGAGAGGAAAGTGGCGGAGCTCCAGGCCCGTCTGGACGAGTTGGACGCCGATGTCGAGCGGCAACGACGGGAGAAGAGGGAACTGGACATCGAGATCGCGATCCGGAAGGGCGCGTTGGAGCTGTTGGGAAAAGAGCCGGGCGCAGACCCGGAAAACCCGGCCAACCGAGAGAAGACACTCCTCGTCAAGACCGCTGGCGAGACGCTGGGCGTGACGGCCAGGAGCCTCTTGCCCGTGGTCGGCATCGCGCGCAGCACGTACCATTACCAGCTCAAGTCCATGAAACGTCCTGACAAGGACGCGCCGCTGCTGGAGCTCGTGCGCGAGGCGTTCCGGGAACAGCGAACGCCGCTACGGGTACAAGCGGATCCACCTGGAGCTGAAAAGCATGGGCGTCAGGGTATCGGCCAAACGGATCATGCGGCTGATGACCTCACATGGCCTGGTGCCCCTGTTCAAGAGCGCGAAGCGGTACAGCTCGTACAAGGGCGAGCTCACCAAGGCGCCGAAGAACCTGGTGAACCGCGATTTCCACGCCGAGCGGCCGAACATGCTGTGGGTCACGGACCTCACGGAATTCTCGATCCCCGCGGGAAAGGCCTACCTGTCGCCCGTGATCGACTGCTACGACGGCATGCCGGTCGCCTGGACGATCGGCACGAGCCCGAACGCCGAGCTGGCCAACGGCATGCTCACCGACGCCTGCTCCACGCTCAAGGACGGAGAGAAGCCGATCATCCACAGTGACCGCGGCTGCCACTACCGGTGGCCGGAATGGATCCGCATCTGCACGGACAACAACCTGACGCGTTCGATGAGCGCGAAAGGCTGTTCTCCGGACAACGCGGCCGCGGAGGGGGTCTTCGGCCGTCTCAAGCAGGAGTTCTTCCATAAGCGGAGCTTCGCGGGCGTCTCTATGGACGGGTTCATCGACATGCTCGACGACTACATGGTCTGGTATCGGGACAAGCGCATCAAGACGGAGTTCGGCATGAGCATCATGGACCGTCGACGCGGGCTCGGTCTTGTGGCATGATTGGTGGTGATGGAATCAATGACGAGTCCAACAAAACGGCACCGCCCCCTACTGGTTTATTCTGATTTCTTATTACCGCTGGTATATGCGGCCTTTTTCGAAGAAGTTCTGCGTAGGCTTAGTCATAGCTGGTATAGCGTTGAACGTACTCTATTGGCTCGCCGCCGAAACGCTCCACCTTTGCACGGGGAAGTTTCTCCTTCCCTCCGATTTCATTTTCGATTATTGGAAACTCCCGTCAATGATGATCGGCTTCGTGATGTTCCTGTTATTTGAAAAACATCATTTCTCTAGCAAAGTCGTGAATTGGATTGCCGGATCTGCGTTCGGTGTCTATCTCATTCATTACCATCCCGTCTGCCATGAACTTTGGAGCACTTACCTGCCGGTTAAAAACCTTATTCGCTTATCGCATCCAATTCTCAACGGAATGGCCTGCATTGCTGGTATTTTCCTTTGCTGTCTACTGCTTGATATGGCAAGACATGTGATTTTCGCACTAACAATCGATAAGCATAAAGGCGCTTTCTTCGATAAGCTTTACGCATATGCCGAAAAGAGAAAAATAATGAGTATTCTCAAAGCGACAAATACAGCAATTACAAATCTGTAGTTACATATCTTCGGTGTATACTATGTTTAGTTTTCTTTTCACACTCAGTAAAGTGAGTATTTGCAGTTTTCAAAGCCACTGATTATTCTCTTTCAAATCCACCGCTATTACCAATAGAATGCCAGTAGGCAGACCACTCCAAGACCACTGGCCCCTAGGACCAGGATTCGAGTATGGGCTGCCCGTGTCGCCGCCGAGACGACTGTGCCCGCCAACTGGGTCGCGAACGCGGTGCTGGCGTTGCCGCAACGCAATTCCATGAGCTCCGGGCAAGAACCCGTCCGAATCGCTCGTCGGGCTTGTTCACGAGCCATTCGTCGATCGTGAGCAAAGTTATACGTGGTATTTAGTCAAGTCGGCGTTTCGTATTTAGTCACGAAACACCGACTTGACTAAATACAATCTAGCTATCGCCCAGCCAGACAGGCCCTGGTTGTTCAAGCGAAGCACATCTCGCCTTGGCCTTGATTTTCCTTACCATGTTGACATCCCCCTTTCACTACACGTGTCTCGCTTAGTGAAAGGAGCCTAACAACCAGTGGCCTTGATGCTCAATAACGGCGGCCAATCGTCAAGGTCTTCTTCGGCAATAACGATGGCTCCAAAACGAGCAAATATTCACCTAATTTCAATAGCTATCAAGTTGCATTCTTTTCTGAAAGAAAGTATTTTTTACCGATTTACCAATTCTTGGATTTGAGCCATATTACTCTCAAAAGTATTTGAACACTTCAATGAGGAAAATGGAACAGTTTCACGCAAAGATAGAATAAGCCGATTATCTTTAATGCAAAGTCCCGAAGGTGAAAGTTTCAGATTTTCTGGAAGGAAAGGCATGAAAGGTCTCCAGCGTCCAGGATAAGAACCCCTATAAGGACGATTCCACTGAATCTCTTTTGCCTTGTCAGGGGATAATCTTTCTGCGGCGATACGTGAAACAGTGTACCACTCAAACTCATGCTCGACTCGTTCTGAAACCTCTAGACTATTTTCAAGTTCAGCACCTATTGAAATTAAATAATTATTCTTTTCCTCAGATAAAGGCTCATAAGAATAATCTTTAAAAGACCTAAGTCCATCGCCAATGCAGATACGAAAACTATGCTCGAGTATGTTCTCATTCACTTGAAGCATCTGTTCGTCATTAAGCTTTCCACGTCTAAAGCAAACAACCCAAGATGCACTTCGGTTCCCTTGCATATCATTAATTTCTCGATAATTAGCTATACAATGCTTCTTTTTTGGCTTAATTAAAATAACTAATTTTGGATCAAGTGGTACAATCCAACATCTTTTGCCATGATCCGACGCTGGACAAAATCCCATATCACTTTGAATGAACTGCCCTCTTGGGCTTGCCTCATATAAGGTCCATTCGGCACCAAGAACGATGGCCAAGATCCTTTGCAAGTGTATGATTCGAGAAAAAACCGTATTATCTGTCAAAATCGTATTTTTATCCCGCAGATAACGTATTACGTCGATATTTTCTTGCCGTTCACCATAGTCAAGTCCCCTCATGAATAATCCAGAGGCATAAGGAACAAGAACATGAACAAAATAATCCAAATCAATCAAATCAGCTCCCTTCACAAGGGCGTCGATTATCTCGGTAAGACCTTGTTCATAATCCCATTGATCTGTTGTTGATTGAGGTTCCAAACCATACATCTTGGCTGTCTGAGGATTAATGTCATACAGCCCTTTCTTGAAACAAATCGCCCCAGCTTTATTCACTGAAAGTCCAATTTGACCGCGTCTCCGAATGATAATTTCATTCTCCCGAACACGCTTCTTTGCCTTTGATTGAGAATCTCTAAATCGCCCAAGTACTGCAGCCGGAATCCAATGTTGCTTCGTGCCATAGGTATTCATATGCCTTCAATTCAAACGGATAATATGTTCTATTAATTGTAGTGAGGGAGAGAAGAAATCCAAGAAAAACTCGGGACGACAACTGACCATCTGCACAAGGCATGACCTATTGCAGTTCAAGACCCGCAGAAGAGGATCATGGGGCGCATCCGATCCGTGACTGCGAACGAATGATCCACGTGTCGCTACGACGCAATCCGACTCAACAACTGTCTCGTGGAAACTAGTTATTATGCCACGGACGGCCATAATAAGTGCACAACAATCCAAGCACTACCGATTTCGTCCACTTAGAATCTCACTCGAAAGGTTAAATAACCAAATCTCTGCTGACCGATGCACGTCCACGTCCGATGTGAGTGATGAAACTCCGTTAACGAGAGATCCGTGCAACCGACGAATGAGTTGCATGGATCTCTCGTTCAGATGACAAATGATGCAATGTTTTTAACACTACGTCAAGTCAGTTCTTCTGATTCGGCACGAGCATGATATCGCCGTCGGCGATGCCCTTGAGATGCTGCCCGTACGGACTCTTGCCATAGCGTTCCGCGGACTCCATGAGCTGGTCGCGCGTAACCCAGCCGTTCTCGTAGGCGATCTCCTCCACGATCGCGATCGGCAGACCCTGCGCACGCTGCACGGTGCGCACGAACTCCCCCGCCTCGAACAAAGAATCCATCGTGCCCGTGTCCAGCCACGCGTAGCCTCGGCCCAGCGTACGCACGTTCAGCATGCCCGCGTCCAGGTACATGCGGTTCAGATCCGTGATCTCCAGCTCGCCACGCGGACTCGGCTTCACCTGCTTGGCGTACTCGACCACGTGCTCGTCGTAGAAGTACAGGCCGGTCACCGCGTAATGCGACTTCGGATGCGCCGGCTTCTCCTCGATGGACACGGCCTTCTTGTCCTCGTCGAACTCGACCACGCCATAACGCTCCGGATCGTCCACGTAATAGCCGAACACGCTCGCACCTTCACCGGACTCGGCCTTCGCCACGGCCTTGCGCAAGGTCGTGCCCAGTCCGTTGCCGTAGAAGATGTTGTCGCCCAGCACCAGCGCGCAAGGCTCGCCTGCAATAAACTCCTCGCCCAGGAGGAACGCCTGCGCGAGCCCGTCCGGGGACGGCTGAACCTTGTACGAGAAGCGCACGCCGTAATGCGATCCGTCGCCTAGGAGCCGTTCGAAGTTCGGCAGATCCTTCGGCGTGCTGATGATCAGGATGTCGCGGATGCCGGCCATCATCAGCACGCTGAGCGGATAGTAGATCATCGGCTTGTCGTACACCGGCAACAGCTGCTTCGACGTGACCGTGGTCAACGGGTACAGCCTCGTACCCGAGCCACCAGCAAGAATAATGCCCTTCATTATGAAAGATTCCCTTCTCTGCGGTTTATAAAAACCTAATTACACAAGTCTCGGGCGGTTTCGCTGAGGAAACCGCCCGAGACAAATCTGCTACTTCTTGAGTTCCTTGGTGACGTATGCCTTCAGGGACTCCTCCCAGTCCGGCACCTCCAGGCCCGTAGCCTCGATCTTACCCAGATCCAGCGCGGAATGCGTCGGACGTGGGCTCACCGGCGCCTTCGCGTTCGCGAAATACTCCGCGGTCGAGATCGGCTTGACCTTCCCGCCGTTGCCGTTCGACAGGTCGAATACCGTGCGCGCGATGTCCGCCCAGCTCCTCACCACGCCCGAACCGGTCAGGTCGTACGTGCCGTACGCAGCACCATTGTCGAGCAGGTGGAAGATCGCCTCGGCCATGTCCTTGGTGAACGTGAGGCGGCCGTACTGGTCGTCCACCACCGTCACCCGCTCCAGCTCGCCCCTAGCGACCCTGTCGGACAGACCCATCATGGTCTTGACGAAGTTACGGCCCTCGCCGATCACCCAGCTCGAACGCAGGATGTAATGGCGCGGCGCGTTCGCGACCGCGATGTCGCCCGCTGCCTTCGACTGCCCGTACACGCCCAACGGGGCGAACGCCTCCGCCTCGTCATGCAGTTCGCGCGACCCGTCGAACACGTAATCCGAGCTCACGTGCACGAGCATGATGTTGTGCTCGCGCGCCACACGGGCCAAAAAGGCGGGCCCCTGCGCGTTCGCCTTCCAGGCGAGGGCACGGCCATCCGGGGTCTCGGCCTTGTCGACCGCGGTGTACGCGCCCGCGTTGATGATCGTGCCGTACAGGCTCCAGTCGAATTGGTCGTACTGGGCCGGGTCGGAGAAATCGAACGTGTCGATGTCGTTGAACTCGAAACCCTCCAAACCATGCGCGTCCACGTAGTCGCGAATCGCACGGCCCAACTGTCCGTTGCAGCCCGTCACCATCGTGCGGCGCGGCGCCATCGGCTTCGCGTCCTTCAGCATCGGATGATGCAGATCAGCCTCGGACCTTTCGGCCTCGTCCAACGGAATCGGCCACTGGATATTCAGGTCCGGGTCGGCGAGGTTCACGAACGTGTACGTCTTCTTCTGCTCCAACGACCAGTGCGCGTTCACGAGATACGTGTACACGGTGCCGTCCTCCAACGCCTGGAAGCTGTTGCCCACGCCACGGGGCACGTAGATCGCCTTCGACGGGTCCAATACGGTCGTATACACCTGGCCGAACGAGTCGCCGGGACGCAAATCCACCCACGCGCCGAACACGCTGCCGGCCGCGATCGAAATGTACTTGTCCCACGGCTCCGCGTGGATGCCACGCGTCACGCCCTTCTTCGCGTTATAGCTGATGTTGTTCTGCACCGGCCCGAAGTCAGGCAGACCCAGCGCAGTCTGCTTCGCCCGCTGCCAGTTCTCCTTGAACCAGCCGCGGTTGTCGCCATGCACCGGCAGGTCGAACACGATCAGGCCCGGGATGTTCGTCTCCTCGGCCCTCAGTTCCTTCTCGAAATCCATATCCTACTTTCCTTTCCTCTCCAGTTGCTCCAGCACTTGCACCGGATTCAATCGTTTTAACAGCTCGGCCTTATCCGGGAAAGCCCATCTCGGGTAATCCGCTCCGAGCGAATTCAAGACGAAATACATATCATGACGAATCTTCGGGAAATTCACCCTAAGGAGATTCTCGTCATGCCCTATTCTGTTACGAACCACCCGTATGCCCTTCAAGCGGCTTATGAGTTCTCTCCGCAATCGATCCTCGCGCGAATCGGATTCATTCCCAGGAAGGCTGCTGTTCGGCATGCGACGCGTCTCCGACTCCCACGCATTCTCGATATTCGGAAAAGCTCCCATCAGGATCCTTGCGAGCTCCGGATCGTTTGCGGCACGAGACAACATGCCGTCCCAGGTTCCGAAAGTCAACTGCGCGAAGACGTCATCCCTGTCAATCTCATCACCGTGCCTCGGATGGGACTGATCCGATCTCCAAAAACGCTTCTTCGACAGCGCGGTGCGTCTTGCCTCGGAAAGGTAATCCTTCTCCGCGGTATTAATCAGGGCTCTGATACGGTCCATGGGATGCGTGTCAGCCACGTCGATCCAATCGTCATACGGTTGCGGGGTCTGCCGTGAGAGCCAGAGACGCAATTGCTCGTCAATGGCATTGCGCACGAGCACCTCGATCCAAGGAATATAACGCATCAGCACGGCCGACGCCTCGGCGTTCCAACGGTATAGTTCCATAGCGATTCCATCGACCTCGGTGGTCGCAGGGAAAATACCACTGTTCCTCGCGAAATCGGCATACGCCTGGAACCGGGACCGGCCCAACCTGTGAAACGCATCAGACGAAACGCTCATATTGACAAAACCATTTCCATCAGGCACCATTAGCAGTGCAATAGGGACCGCGCCTTCGAGGCGCGGTCATTTTTTATGCCTGTTCCCTGCTCACTGGCCCTGACGCTTGTACCGGGCCTCGGTCGCGGCCTTGGCGGGCTCCCACCACGCACGGTTCTGCGTGTACCACTCGATCGTCTGCGCGAGGCCCGACTCGAAGTCCGTGTGCTTCGGCGTCCAGCCGAGCTCGGTGCGCAGCTTGGTCGAGTCGATCGCGTAACGGCGGTCGTGGCCCGGACGGTCCTTCACCCAATCGAACGCGTCCTCGTCTTGCCCCATCATCCTCAGGATCATGCGCAGCACGGTGATGTTGTTCTTCTCGCCGTCCGCGCCGATCAGATACGTCTCGCCGACACGGCCCTTCGTCAGGATCGTCCACACGCCGCTGGAATGGTCCTCGGTATGGATCCAGTCGCGCACGTTCTCGCCTTTGCCGTACAGTTTCGGACGCTGTCCGTCCAGGATGTTCGTGATCTGGCGCGGGATGAACTTCTCCACATGCTGGAAGGGACCATAATTGTTCGAACAGTTCGAGATCGTCGCGCGAATCCCGTACGTGCGCGTCCACGCGCGCACCAGCATATCGCTCGCGGCCTTCGTCGACGAATACGGCGAGCTCGGATGATACGGCGTATGCTCCGTGAACCTGGCCGGATCGTCCAGGGCGAGGTCGCCGTATACCTCGTCCGTGCTCACGTGGTGGTAGCGGATCCCATACTTCCTGACCGCCTCGAGCAGACGGAACGTGCCCTCCACGTTCGTCCTCAGGAACGGCTCCGGATCCGCGATGGAATTGTCGTTGTGGGACTCGGCCGCGTAATGCACGATCGCGTCATGCCCCGGCACGATTTTGTCGAGCAGATCCGCATCGCAAATGTCGCCCACCACGAGCTCCACACGATCCTCAGGCAGGCCCGCGATGTTCTCCGGATTGCCCGCGTACGTGAGCTTGTCCAGCACGGTCACATGCACGTCCGGATGGTTCTCCACCACGTAATGAACGAAATTCGAACCGATGAAACCACAGCCACCGGTCACAATGATGTTATGAGGAGTAAACACTTCATCAGCCATGCTCTCATATCCTACAAGGGGGTGGGTACCCCGTGGAAACGCCCCGTTGGATGGGCCTATTCGGCGATGCCGTTATGACGCAAGCCGACAAGACACCTTTCGGCTTCCAGTCACCTGCAAGCTTCAAGTTCCTGGTCCGGTTTGAACTGGCGTTGGACGTGCATAAAGCAAAAACAGGCCACATTGCGATCATCTATTACATATGCCTCAAGCTTGTTGACTGCTTTTAGCCAGAAAGATGACTCATGAGTTTAAGGATGATTTGTCTGTCTTTGTTCAAATCGAATTTTCTAGCAAAAATCATCCCGCAGTTAACGAGTTCATCATAATCCTTTATGGTGAAAGTGTAAGGGCTGCCCCTCATCCAATCGATATGGCGGAGGCATGATTCAGATGAATCGTCTTCTTTGAACCTGTATATACGTTTCTTGTAATCGGGATTGTTGAATGCAAGAGTCTGTATAAAGAATTCATCAGGGCTGCGAGTATTATTAAATAGCTTCTTTATGCAATCCTGATGGTCAAGGACGTATCTTGCGAAATCGTCAGGGATACTGAACCAATTCGCTCCTTTTTTGATTACAATATCAGTCGAAATACGGTTCAGATGTATTAATCGCTGGATTAAAATCGATATTTTTTCAAATACTTTGTAGATAGAAAAAATATGATCTCTGTTTGCTACACAAAGTTGTTTTTGAAATAAATGGTAGTACCGTACAAAAGGTATAGTTAGTTCAACATTTTTATGTGTAGTGAAATGAATGAATATATCGTTTCGATTTCTTAACATGGTATGGATTTCCTTCTGGTTCTTCAAAGGGAAATCCATACCAGATATCAGATGATAGTAATTATACTTACCAATCCGAGTAGCGAGGCGCAATAGATTTAACTCACATTGCACTTGACTGTATTCCGCCCAATATACATTGATTCGATCACAGAAATAAAGTTGGGAAGAAACAGGTCTAACAATCTCATCCGGATTAATTTTAGATTTAGCGTCGAGATGAAGAAAGATATCACTGAATTCTGAATCTAAAGATCTAATTAGGAAGTTAAGCTGCTCAAGATTGTTGTGTGCCATGAGCAAGTACGCCTGCTTATCGGATTTATCAGTCATTTACTATGCCTTCAATATATTCAAAAGCTTCTTCGCGGAGCTTTGCAAGCGCTTGATCTGGTTGGGTGTAATCGGGAATTAGTGACAGGTCTGTCTGCAGAAGTGAAGAAATTGTTTTGTAACGATCTGTGAGCTTAAGCTGAGTGAGGAACGATACAGCACGATCGTCCTTGGACAAATCATTATGCCCGGAATCGATGTACCAAAAGTTCTTATGGAAAATCGTTGAGAAAGCTGTTCCATGGAAGGAAGTGGTGAAGACCATCTTTGCGTATTTCATGTAATTCAAGAAGGCTTCCGGGCCATATTTCTTTACCAGACGAATCTTGTTCTTCCAGCAGCAGCGAAGAGCCCATTCTTTGGGTTCAAAGAAGTATACCGGCATACCGGTTTTCTTGGATACTTGGTGGAGGAAGGATGCTATCTCCTGTGAGATGCTGAAGCAGTAATAGAAGATGTAGTCGCCTTGGATGATTGGGGCACTACCGAGCTGTACTGTTTTTTCCCATTCTCCTTGAGAAAGTAACATGGTGGGGTCCACACAAAGCGAGACCTCTCTGCCGGTGGCTGTGGAAACCCATTTCTTTGCGTTCTGCTCGCGAACCGAAATCTTATTAAACTTATTGACAAGATTAAGGTAGTGATCCTTAAGAGAGCTGTCCGCAAATGGATTGTTAGCGCCGAAGCTCACGGCATATGCGTATCGTCTGTTGAAATCAGAAACAAAGTTCAAATAATATGCATCATCAGCATCCATGCATCGAATGTTCCATACCTGATCACTGCCAGTGATGAATTTCTGATACTTGGAATTCGTGGCGGTTAATTCTTTATTGGAAGTGTAGGTATCCTGTGACAGACGGAAATATTTATGTTCAAACGCTTCATATGCGGCAGCCTGCTGCTTGATTCGCTTATAAACGGTAGCCCAAAGTGCATTCTTGATAAATGACTTAAAGCCAGTAACTTTCCAAAAGGTGCTGTACATTTCTTTTTGTCCTTGATTTGAAAAATCAAGAATTTCATTATCGACACCATATTTGTCAATTAAAACTTTTTGAAGAGCTAATGCTTGCAACATGGATCCACAGTTGTAAGAATTATGGAATGTAATAGTAGCGGTTTTATCATTACGAGACATTATTTCTCCTTTTCGTTGATACTTAAATCAAACAGATCGATGCTTCGGTAGGCGTGAATTTGCGTTAATATGAAAAGTCTTTTTGAACATAGAGATGAATATGTCGTCTTTGATTGCAATTAGATAAATCAGAGACCCAATCCCGTAGATGAATGCACCAAGAATAATTTGAATAATCAGAGTGATAATCGTTGGGCCAAGAATCTGACCGACAATCCAGACAATGATACCCATTAATGCCCCTATTGGGAAGAACATGATTCCTGATTTCAGGTATTGAAGAGTTGGAAAGTCTTTCCTGGTGAATAAGTATTGAACGCAAAATACAGATAGCTCGGCTAGAATGGTGCCAATCATCGTGCCTACCGCCTGCAAATGAGGAATTAAGAGCAAGTTTACTGAAATATTAATAGCCGCGCCAAACAATGTTGAGATGACATATGGCATATCTTTTTTGTTCGGAATCAAATATTGGGTTCGTATGATGTTAGCCCAGATCATAAAAATGAGGCTGAAACTTAAGCCAAATATAATAGGTGAGCTTCCCTTGAATTCGTCTCCAAAATAAACGGGAGCAAGAATATTACTGATTCCTGCAAGACCAAAAGCCGCACCGCAGACAAGCATAGTGAAGTAGCGGAACGAGATGGCGTTGTATTTCTTTATTTGATTAGAGTCCCCGGCAGCGATGAGATTGGAAATCCTCGGCAGCATAACCGTGCCAAAAGCGGTAATGAGGCTGACGGGGATATTTACGATTCGTTCAGCATTGTCGAATAGACCAACTTGAGTCATGTCGGACATGGCGCCAAGCATGATCTTGTCTAACACTTTGTAGATGCTATAGGCAATTGCAGGTATGAATAATATTATTACTGGCTTGACGTTCTTCTTCACTTCAGACCATTCTGGTTTGCAGAATGAAACGAACTTATGGACATTCATCCAAAGATAGATTTGACTTAGAGAAGCTCCCAGAGCCATAATCAGCGTATACAACCATAAGTCATTGCGATCTTTTACGAAGATAAAAATTGAGCATGCGGTCGCAACTTTGATAATCGTGTTCCTGATGACTGTTATTTTGAACTGTTCAAGACCAAAGAATAGCCAATTAATATCAAGTAAATACGAAATAACAAAAAGAATATTAATATAGGCAACTATTTTGTTGCCATTAAATAAGACAAAAGCAAAGATGGTATATGAAAAAACGGCAATTCCTGTACTGATAAACTGAATCGCGTAGATATTCCAAAATGTTTGCGCAGTCTGAACCTTGTCCGTTCGGTACAATGCGATGCTTCGGCTACCGTGGTTGGTGATACCAAGCATGCCTACAAGACCGAAATAATATGAAATGGAATATACATACGAATACGTACCTAGGCCAGCAGCTCCGAGAACCCTAGAAACGTAAGGAGCCGTAATAAGCGGAAGTAATATGACCAATATCTGATAGGCCATATTATAAACAAGGTTTTTTTTCAAACTAGTCATGATTATCCTATTAATTTTGACCTATATACCTATGCCTAGTTGAATAATCACATATGTTGATATATGCAAACATGAGGAATAAACAGAAGTTAGTCGTATATATTTCAACAATGGAAGCAAATAAATATACTACTATTCCCCACCAAATTAAGGTATTCTTGTTATTCAAAAAACTATCGTAAGATTTTTTAACAGAAATCAGAATGCAAACGAATATACATAATGCCGGAATTCCACCCATAAGCAAATAATCAAGGTAAAGATCATGAGCGAAAATATCTTTCACCAAATAGCTAAGTTTCAAATGCACATTACCTGATAGCGAATCTGTGATTCCAGTTCCAAGTATTGGGTGTGACAAGATGCTTTCAATTGCAGCGTCCCAAATATATGTTCTATCAGAAAGCGTCAAAGATTTATGCAAAATATCGACAATAAGAAAACTGAAGATATTCTGAATTCTGAAAATAACAATGGCCAAGAAGGATGCAAGTAACACGATTAGGGATAAGTTGGTACTAATTTTCTGATGTTTTAATTCAAGCAAACACAGAATAATAAATGCTGCTAAAACAATAAGGCCAGTTCCACTACCGCCTATTATTAATTCAAACGCACATATAAAGCACATAAATAACGATGTTTTCGTTATAATTTTATTATAACTTCTATATGCTGTTTCCATATTAAAGAACAAACAAGTCATAATTGGCGCAACCATCTGATTCTTTGCGCCAAACAAATAATAATATGATATTGTATTCGAACTTATTGTTTGATATAAACCTTGTGGAAAAAATAACATGATGGAAAGATTTATAAGGACAAGTGTATTTAGACCATAGGTTATGCCTTTACATATGTTTAAAGTATCTGTCGAGCTATCTGCCCATACGGAGAACAGCAAGAACGGATACAATAGATATAAAGACAACTGAAAAACTGACACGATATTCGTGTTATTCACAACAGCAGAAATGAAAAATATAAATATAAGCGAAATGGTTAGATATATTTTCGTATTTCTAGTTATAAAACTAAAAGCATGGGTATTAATTAGAATCAGAATAATTATTATTCCAAAGAAAAAATACCTCGAGTATTGAACACCAAGTCCAAGTATTGGATATTTGTACCCAATTGTGCTTTGGAAGAAGGGGATAATAGCAAGCGCTATAAATAATATCTGAAGATTCTTACTTAATTTCATATCATCCCCAGTTAAAACTTTTTCCTTGTATTTTTTTCACTGCCCTAAAGATGTTCATAGATAAATATGCGACACCTATATGTCTGCTTTTAAGAATTTCCAAAAAAACGGTATACTTTTTACCGAGATTTATATTTGAATGAATTAAATCATCTAAATAACCATTTTTTAATACTTCAATCAAGTCATTATGTAAATCATTGGATTCCAATAATGAGGTATATATAATGCGTAATTTTTCTTTATATATTGCATTCATTGGATAATTTCTTCGTTTGAATAAATTCTCCAATTTATCCAGTTGAGACAATCTACGTTTAAGATTATTATTCTTATTTGCAGAGACTTGTAAACCATTATTAGATAATTCGTAGATATATAAAGATGAAGATAGTGCTTTAAAATCTTTTTCACTCTTTTCGCAGTAATCTACAACGAATAGATAATCTTCTCCCATATCAACGGTTGTATCCATTTTTATATTATTATCGTTGATAATACTGCGACGGAATATTTTATTCCATAAAGGATTGAACGCTTTTGCTTCTTGGAGGTTTTCGATAAATTCATATAAGCGATTATTGGGATATGATTTGTCGTCAAGCTTTTGCTCGAAAGCGTAATCTCCGTTATTGGATCGGACCTTGTATCCGCATGCCACTAGATCTGTGTCGTCCTGCATATTGGATACCAACTGTGAAATCATTGTAGGGCTCATCTCATCATCTGCGTCCATGAAGCAAATGAATTCACCTTTGGCTTGTGATAGCCCGTAGTTGCGTGCTGCGCTTGGGCCACTATTGTTTATATGCCAGATCTTGAGCCTATTGTCTTTATCGGCTAAGGCATTGCAAATGTTCAAAGTCGAATCAGAGGAACCGTCATCGATTACAATTATCTCTAAATCTGAATACTCCTGGCAACGTGCTGATTGTATCGCTCTTGCAATCGTCTTTTCAGCATTATACGCAGGAAGAATTATTGTAACTAAAGACATTAGTCTCCCTCATACGGATAGGTTATATAACCTTCGATCGTATTGTCCTTATGGATTATTTTCCGGGATTTCCTTATATAATTCTATTCATAGAGCACATAGAATATGCGCTAATAACTTAGTGCTTCAAAGGCATTATTTTCAATCTTCGATTTTTTTTATTCTTTGCCGTAAAATTCTGTTTCTTCTATCTAAGACAATGCTGTAGTCAGGAACATCCTTTGTAATTAACGTACCTGCGCCGATTACTACATGACTGCCAATCGATACGCCATCTAAAATAATAACGTTGCTACCTATCCAGCAGTCATTACCGATTGTGATTCCACGCTGCTGAACCCCTTGACTTTTTATGCTTTCATCTGAATTGCTGAATACATGGTTTTCTGCAAATAGACTACATTTGGGTCCTATCATCACATTATTACCGATGCGAATAGGGCCAGAACATCCTATATAACCATGAGGGCCAATTGACGAATTATCGCCGATGGCTATTCCCTGTCCACAATCGCCGCCGTAATAGCTCGATGGACGAATCATGGTGGCACGGCCGATGGTAACGTTATCGCCAAAATTTAAACCATCAGAACACAGTCCCTGTATTTCTGCGTAATCTTCGAACTTTACGTTCTTCCCACAGCGCACATTATGCGCATGAGATACAGTAACATTCCGTCCTATCAGCAATAAGCCATGTGCTTCGCGAAGAAATAAGCGCATCCATAATCCACGTATAAATTTGATGCCTGTGTTCACGAGGACGATGAGTTTGTCAAAATTTGTAATATCTGGGCTGAAGCTCATCAAATTATCCTCTTTCTAAAGTGGATTGATAGATATTGATTAGTTGCTGATAGTTGTTTTCAGGTGTGTATTTGTCCTCATAATCCCGACGGGAATTCATACCCATCTTTTTGCATAGCTCTGGCTCTTTCCATAGGCCGCGAATGGCTGTAATCCAACCATGCATATCACCCAACGGAACTTTGACACCGTTGACTCCATCGTTGACTGCTTCCGCGGAAAAGCCAAGGTCGGTCGCGATAAGCGGCAGTCCGAGACTTTCAGATTCAATTTCGACCATCGAGCAGCCCTCGTACCAAATCGAGGGAAACACCACGAACTCTCCGGCTTTCGCAATAGCCATGCACTGCTCATGCGGCGTATATCCAAGGAAATAGACATTCGGCTTCTTATCCGCCCAAGCCTTGAAATCGTCCTCCAACGGGCCTCCGCCCATCACCACCAGCGGAATGTCGTCAATCTCATTCCATATGCGTTGAAGTACACGAATGCCTTTCTCAGCACCAATGCGACCATAAAAAACTGCATACCGCTCAGGTAACCCTGATACACGTTCAGCGGCCATATTCGCCTGAGCATCAGGAACAAAATTATATTTTTTAACTATCTTCGATGAATCGAATCCGATACCCTTCAACAAGTCAATCTGATTATCATTGAGACAAATATATCTATCGATTTGTTTATAGAAGCTTCGACGAGCGCGATGGTATTTGAAGATGCCTGCCACGAGAAGACTCTGAAGACGAGATCCTTTGAAACATGCATGACGAGTCATACGCAGATAATGGCCGTCACCACATTCATTGCAAATCTTCCCATCGCGCAGCGAGGTTGCCACAGGGCATACAAAACGTGTGTCATGCAATGTAGCCACTACCGGCACACCCATACGTTTTGCTGCATACAGAATTGACGGGGACAACAGCGGGAAAAATGTATGCACATGCACTAGGTCAGGATGGTGCTCGCGAATCAAAGAGACCACCGCTCGGTAGTTCTTAAACGACCACAGCATTCCGAACGTGGCGGCCAACTTACCCGCTGCGTCCGCCTTGTCGAACTCATCATTCGACACCGTATAACGGATTACTTCATGACCATGTTCCTCGAGCATACTGGTTTCACTCTTGAATACTTGATCATCGCCACTTGCGGAACCTGAACGATGGAAGTTGTGAATGGCGAGGATTTTCATCGTTTCACCCTTCCTTCTGCTCTCTGCCGAGGAAGAGGTTTTTGTATTGGTCGGCGATGTGCTGCCAGCTGTACGCGTCGGCGATGCGTTGTTTGGCCCTAGCTCCCAAAGCGTGGAACTCGTCCGGGCTCATGGCGTCGGCATGGTCAATCAGGGCGGCCAGGTCGCCGGGCTCCTTAGACCAGTACAACGCGGCGTCCTGCGCGACCTCGCGGTTGAAGCCCACACCCAACAGCAGGTTCAGATCCGTGGACGCCAACGCCTCCAGCAGGCTCGGGTTCGTGCCTCCCACCTCGTGGCCATGGAAGTACGCGTACGCTTCCTCGCGGATCTTCATCAGAAGCTCCTTGTCGTACACGGTGCCCACGAACTTGATGCGCGGGTCCCGGTCGAAGTGCGTCTTCTCCTTCAACTCCTCGAGGAACTTGTCGCTCACATTCGTCACCAGCGCGAAGTCCCTCTTCGAGTTGCTCGCCATGAACTCGCGGATCATGGTCTCGTAGTTGTTCTCCGGCACGAACCGGCCCACCACCAGGTAGTACGACTTCGGCTCCAAACCCTTCGACCTGAACCAGTCCAGGAGCTTCGGGTCGTCGTCCGCCAGACGGCTCCGCCGGCTCTCCGCTCCGTAGGCGATGAACGTTGTCTGCGGACGGTACCTCGCGTACTCCTCGCGGATGTACTTCTCCATGTTTTCCGAATCGCACACCATCAGGTCAGCGTGCTTCGTCATCATCCGCTCGGACACCTTCCAGTACCTGCGCACCGGCGCGCTCCACTTCGCGCGCATCCACTCGTGCCCGTCCGGGTTCACGTACAGTTTGCCGCCCAGACGGTGGACCGCGCTCGCGAAATGCGCCGTGAACGGGCCGATGCGGCACGCCAGCACGTACACGATTGGATGCGGGATACGGTTGCGGCGAATATACGCTACACAATCCGCCAACGCCGCCACGTCATACCAGATTGCCTGCGCCGGTCCGATCTGCGGCACCCGTACCCGGAAACAACGCGCGTTATGGTACGAGAACTCACCCGACTCCGACAGCGACTTGCACGCTACGTGGTATCTCAACCCCGGCTCACCCTCGTGGTACTCCGTCAGACGATCAACGAACGTCTCATAACCGCCGTAACTGCCCGGAATCCCCTTCGACCCCACAACGAACACATGCTGAACAGCCGACACCCCACTCACGCCACAACCCCCACAAAACTGATATAACGGCCCTTATCGGCGTTAGTAAGCTCAGAACTGCCCATAACCGCATCTTTCCTGACAATTTTTGGTAGTAGCTGCTGGCCGCACCCGCTACCAATCCACTCTAGAAATCTACACCTAGCCATGGAATTTACCTAGGCTTTCTTTTCTCTCATCCTCATCGACTTCACCGGCAGAATCGCAACGGGAACATGACCAGCGACAAACACCACGCTGAATCTCGCGCCCTCTGCAACTCGTATCTGCGGAGTGACTAAGACTTATGAAAAGGATAGTAAGCGATACCCCCCATACCTAGCAAAAGTGGTGTCTCCCATTACGAAACACCCTTTCAGCCACTCTGATCCGACGCCTTACACGACTGGTAACGGCAACAATTGAACGCATTTGGGGCCTCGTGTTCAGATTAGCAACAGACAGCGTTGCTCATTGCTGAGCAGCTCACCCAATACGTGCTTTTTCACCAATCCGCCACAACACGGGCGGCAACGCGGAACAACATAGTGCATCCTTGTTTATTTGCACCGACTGTGGACTTGCCCTCTGAGTTGCTTAAAACATGGCGGCATACACAAAATCTCTTTTGCCTGCCGTTTGCTTCTCTTTTGATTCTCTTTTGCATCTAAAAGCAAAACCAAGCTGGACGTGGATTGGTACCGCCAAGAATTCGACATACCCCAGACGGCATCAACTCAACAGACGCTCCATTTACTTGCCAGCGAACAGCTTATCATCGCCCAAGATGCGGGGAACTACGCCATCACCAATCTTGATGCTCTCCTATTCGCTCGCGATTTCAACGATTTCCCAACCGTGGCGCGTAAAGCATTGCGCGTTATTCGTTACGATGGTCCATCACCAATCTCCCCATCTCGCAGCAAAACTTTTTTCTCAGGGTATGCCAAGTTGGATCAAGCGTTGGAATATGTCGAAGCACTGTTGCCTGAGCAGGAAGTCATTCAAGGTGTACGACGTGTCACCCTGAGGATGTTCTCACATATGGCACTTCGTGAATTGATGGCAAATATGCTTATTCACCAAGTTTTTTCTATTACCGGTACCGGATCTATGATCTGTATTTTCGATGGCCGTATCGAATTTACTAATCCAGGAAGTTCTCTTGTAGATGTCGCCAGATTGCTTAATGATCTTCCTCATTCGCACAACGAGAAAATGGCAGCTATTTGCCGATGACTAACGCCAGCCTTCGCAAAAGATTTGATTTGCCGGCGAGTGGAGCCTCCCAAGTATCCAAACTTATTAAAACCTGCATCAGTAGTAATCTATTGAAAATAGCAGATCCCGATGCCGGTAAGCGATATGTCAGGTATCTGCCATATTGGGCTTAATGAGGCTATTCTTCACACGAGCAAGAATAACTTCGAGTAAACCGCCGAAATAAGCCAATGCACAATCACCATGATCGGAATACTCCAAATATATGAGTCATCAGAATTCTCATTTTGATTTAAGCCTTGGCACGGCAGCCACTGCCCATAGGAGTAGTGGAAGGGCATAAAAGGCATATCCTTCGAACTGCACATACAGGTATATGGTCAACAGCAGCCAGCAGACAGTGGTCTTGTTCCAGGCATGGTTATGGCTAATCCACCACAGCACCAGCGCCACGAGAATTACTGAGGCAATCAGGCCGAACTCCACGAAAAAGCTGGTGTAGGCGCTCATCGTGAACATGTTTGCTGGTGTCACTTGTGCGTACCAGCCCTTCGGTGCCGAAGCGTTCAGGCCCAGACGTTCCAGAGACCGCACTGCGGTATCCGCACCCTGATGGGTGGCATCGGATAGATTGCCTGCGCCATAGCCGAGCAACAACTGCTTTGGATGCTTCAACGCACCCGCACCTGGTCCCAGTGACTGCCATAAACGGGCATAGAACGAACCGTCACCGTCAAAGCCAAGCTCGGCTATGGAGCTCAACCGATGGTTCACTGCCACGCTGCATGCGCCGAGACCGACCGTGACCACCAGTTCCCCGAACGCCACAAGCCGGCCGCGCCACGTGTGCCAACTGTTCATCTCGACAATCACAAACACCAACGCGATAATCGAGTCAAGAATGATGCGCACGCCTGCACCCATGAGCACCGAGCCTGCAGCGAATACCATGATAAGGACGCGCAGTTGGTTTGCACGCTTGTGGTCACGACCACGCACCAGCCAGATCAGCGGCAGCAGCACACCGAACAGGTGCATACCTATATAGCTCGGTTCTGCGAACAGAAACTGCGGGCGGCCACCGCCCCAATGCGAAGTGCTGCTGATGTACTGGCGGCTCATCAGATGAATGAAGAAGTTCTTTACGGAAGTCCAATCAAACATGATTGACAACCGCTGCACCACGCCGACTGCGAAGGCGAACCAATATACGAGAATCAGCAGATCCAACATGCGCCGCCAAGACAAGCGCTTGATACGTAATGCCATGTCCAACGCATACAGGCAGGCGAGAGCCCCAGCCACGCCGGCCAGCGACACCAGCGCCGGAAGCCGATGGAATGCTACCAGATACCAATCCACTGCAGACAGCGCGATTAACAGCACCGGAAACAGGAAGAATGCGCGGAAACGGTGCCAAACCTGCGGCAGCAAACGCCAGTTCGCTACCGCATATGCCATAAACAACCACGGAGAAAGCGGCGTCCAAAACGGCATGTATGGGCCTGCTACTGTGCCGTCAATCGGCAGCATGGCGAGCGCCGCATAGAACAAAAAATCTGAGGAATCGACCAATATCGGTCGATCATTATCAAACGAGACGCCGGCTTTCCCGAAATCCGCCTCGGCGATGCCGGCAATATTAGAATCAGTCATTCGTTACTCCCACTGTCATCACCCAACAGCATGCCACTGTAACGGACAAATCGTATCGGGAGATGAAACCGGCGTGAGAATGATGTGAATACTTACGTCTTACGTCAGCTTGATGTCAGACCGTGTAAGCATACTGCCGCATGATTTGAGGGCGCACCGGAGCTTCCTCAACGCGGTAGTGCTTGCGCATGCTGGTCAGGATGGTGCGCAGCGCCTTGTTCGTCTGCTCGGCGGCAGTGCGGAATTTTGCGTATTCCTTGCCGTGCGGATCCTCAATATCCTCGGGTTCGGGAAGCATGGGCCGAATAATGGAAGCAGAGTCAATCACTGACTGCAAGCGTTCCTGAATGGTCAAGCCCTTGACCAGTCCATTGCGCGCGCAGTACTCGCACATGTTGGCGAAGTCACCCAATAGGAACGTGTATTTCACAGCGGTGGGAGCCAACGTGACGATGTCTTTGCGCTGATCCTTTTCAAAGCACAGGATCAGATCAGCTGACTTGGCCATCGGCTGTGTCAGGCGTCGAGAGCGGAACCCACCCGGTTCGATGCCCACGCTCTCCATGAGCAGGGCGCTGTTGGGGTCAATCTGGTGCATGGGCAAGCCATGCGTGCCCGCGCTGGAAACCTGCACTGTGGTACCGGAAAGGTAGCGGGTGAGTAGCAGCTCGCCCATGGGAGAACGACAGATATTGCCGGTGCAGACGAACATAATGTGCATGGGCTCAGTCCTTCTTCATACTTACAACGCTACCTTGCGGGCCTGCGTACAAACCACTAGCGTCCCATTCTAGTCCGATACGTCGGACTGCGGCCAATCCGCGTCCGCCCACCACCACTTCATCTTCACATGAATATTACAAGGGATTCACTTTTTGGGCGGATTTTGCTATAGGGGGGGGGGGTGGCATTCGTGCTAGGGTGGGCGAGAGTAAGAGAAAAGAATGAATGTTCCTTGCGGTTTTTGGGGAACGATGGAGGAAGAATTCAGTATCATGCCGAAGGACAGAGGCACAGCAGCAGAGTCGCAGGCAACAAGCACCGCGACCATGGCAATGCCCAAAGTACGGGTGAGCGGGAGCCGGTCCTCGGCTTCGTTCTCCCCCGTTGCCGAATGTGACATTGCGCCGACATTCTTTGACGGCACCTACTTCTCCTCTACACCGGACGGCAGCTCCACACATAACGACACCACGAACATACGTCCATTGATGGGCCATTCTGTGCCGAAGTGGCGATATCTCTATAACACGACCTTGGTCGTGCTTGATCTGCTGATGACCATTGTGGCCACATACATCGTGTTTCTGTTCCGGCCTTCCGCTTACACCTATGTGCAGAGCATGGGTCCCGGCGAATACGGCGTTTTTAGCTTCCTGCTGTTGACCTGCGTATCGTGGCTCATCAGTCTGTATTCCGCACGCTCCTATGAACGGCACACCATGGGTGAGGGCTATGCCCTGTACGCCAAGCTGTTGAACGCTGCGTTCATCGATTTCATTATGCTGTGCACGTTGGGGTACCTGTTCCACCTCAATCTTCCCCGGTCGTTGAATGTGTTCATTCCGCTGGTTTCACTGGTGTTGGTTATTATCGAGCGTTGGATTATGCGCCGCGCGCTGCACCGCAACCGCATGAATGGCGAATTCAACTACCCGACTGTGGTTATTGGGTCTCCGGAAGGTATCCACCGGACGGTCGAACAATTGCGCCAGTGCCGTGGCCTCGGCTACGCGCCAATTGCGGTGTGCCCAGTGGCTTCAGTCAAGAACGAGGATGACCCGGATTCGGCGCAGCATTTGGTGTCGGTGCCCTTCACTCCTGCCAACGATGCTGAGGCACGACTGAAGGTGTTGCCACTCAACTCGCATTTGCCGCAAACCGCGAAGCGTATGAAGGCACGTACCGTATTGGTAGCTGATGTACTTACCCGTGATTCTGAGACCATGCGTACATTGTCCCTGGCCGTGGAATCCATGGGCATTGAATTGGCCCTCGCTACCTCTGTGGCTGATTTGAGCGGCGCTGACCTGCATTTCCGCAACGATCCGACGATGCCAGTAGTCACTGCACGACTGACGCAGTACTCAACCGTTACCCGCATCCTCAAGCGTGTGTGCGATATCGTGCTTTCCGGTATCGCCATTATCTTGAGCTCGCCCATCATGCTATGGGTGGCATACAAGGTCAAGCGGGAAGACGGCGGCCCTGTGTTCTATTCGCAGACGCGCATCGGCATTTACGGCAAGCCGTTTACCATGTACAAGTTCCGTTCCATGCGCACTGATGCCGACGAGATCAAGGCGAAACTGGCTAAGGAACGCGGCATTGAGGATCGTTTTATCTTCAAACTCAAGGACGATCCACGCGTGACTAAGATCGGTCACTTTATTCGTAAAACATCGCTGGATGAGTTCCCGCAGTTCTTTAACGTGTTCAAGGGCGATATGAGCTTGGTTGGGCCTCGCCCGCCGCTGCCTGAAGAAGTCGCGCGATATGACATGCTGTATTCCACGAGACTGCTGGTTAAGCCTGGTATTACTGGACCGTGGCAGATTTCCGGACGCAGCGATTTGACTCAGGAACAGTCGGAGTATGCGGATGTGTCGTATATTCAGGATTGGTCTATTACGGGAGACATCGTGATTCTGTTGAAGACTGTGGTGGCAGTGTTTAAGGGGACTGGATCGTACTGAGTTTTCTTTGGGAATGTTGAAATGTTGAGAGGGCGTCAGCTTCTTGCTGACGCCCTTCTTTTGTCTCTCCCTCAGAGCCTGTGGCTGACGTCCTCGTCAGAGGGAACTTTTTTAACCGGTTCTATTGTGGAGGTTCGAAGTTATGAAGAAGAAGATTATGGCCGTGCTGGCCGCTATCGCCGCGGTGTGGCCATTGCGTTGCTTGCCGCCGCGGGCATCGCCCTGTTCGCCGTCCGCAAGAGCACCACTCATCGCTGACGTGACTGACATAATACACGGTAGACGCTGAAGCATAGTTCGCGAATACCACTGAACCGGGAGTCGATGATTCCCGGTTTTTCCATGTTATTGCTACGGTAATTATGCAATCATGCATGCATGGATTTGTATAATACGGAATTAGCTGACTACAATTAGCGACGTAAAAAAAGACACGTGACCAATGCAATAAGGAGAGCAATTATGGCTTCATTGCTTCAGGGATTCGAAGAGGTTCAGCTGGTCAAGCCGGTGGGCA
>OCPM01000079.1_pt1 | contig 74576 bp, 77 predicted proteins | sample 1476751 | NCBI WGS metagenome assembly OCPM01 (sample SAMEA2580198, study PRJEB22360) | human gut metagenome | biome: human gut; feature: human-associated habitat; material: faeces | place: Denmark | collected 2008/2010 | reverse complement strand
TTTCCCCGTACAGAACAGGCAGAACATTGCCCTGGGCAACCATGTTATCCAGTGAGGAGAAATAGGTGTTCTGCTTACCGTTATCCGTTGTCTGTGTACGGGGAGTTCTGGCTTTCGGTGCCAGCATCTGCGCCACACCACCGAGCACCATACTGGCACCGAGAGAAAACAGGATGCCGGTCATACCACCGGCCCCAATGGCTGCCCCCCATGCTGCAAGGGTGGCTCCGGCGGTAAAGAATGATCCGGCAATGGCGGCAGCCCCCAGGACAATCTGGAATACGCCACCTGACTTGGCCCCGGCGACTCTGGGAACAATATGAATCACAGCGCCATCAGGCAGAGTCTCATGTAACTGCGCCGTTAACCCGGACGTGCTGACGTCCCGCCCGGCAATCCGTACCTGATACCAGCCGTCGCACAGTTTCTGACGAAACGCCGGGAGCTGTGTGGCCAGTGCCCGGATGGCTTCAGCCCCCGTTTTCACACGAAGGTCGATGCGGCGGCCAAATCGTTGTAAATCCCCGTAAAGGCAGATGCGCGCCATGCCCGGTGACGCCAGAGGGAGTGTGTGCGTCGCTGCCATTTGTCGATATACCTCTCTCGTTTGCTCAGTTGTTCAGGAATATGGTGCAGCAGCTCGCCGTCACCGCAGTAAATAGCGGCATGATTCGGCACCGATGAACCAAAGCAGCACAGCAGCACATCGCCCGGCTGCGCCTCTGTCAGTGCGACACGGTAAAAACCAGTCGCCTCCATATTGTCAAGATAGAGATTCTGACCGTTACGCCACCAGTCATCCCCGCGATGAAAATCCGGCATCTCAATCCCCGCCAGATGATAAGCATCCCGGAACAGCGTGTAACAGTCCGTCGCCCCGTGCTCAAAGCGCCGCCCGGTGAGATGCGGCACACAGCGGAACTTATGAATCGTCCCCCGGCAGACCAGCCACCACGGCAAATCACTCTGCACCTGCAGCCGCCGGTCGGCCTCACTCAGCCAGGGCAGACCACCGGGGTGGCTGTGGACCAGCGCCACAATCTCACCCTGCATTTCTGCCTGCAGCCAGTCTTCCGGCGACATACGGAAATACGCCTCCGGCTCACCGGAGATATTCACGCAGGGGAAATATCTTTCCCCCTCCGGCGTGCTTACCACGAAGCCGCACGACTCCGCTGGCGCACATCGCCGGGCGTGCGCCAGAATCGCTGATTCTGTCTGTGTCATGGGATTTACTGCGAAAGTTTGTTAATGGAAAGGAAGCCGCCAAAGTTGCCGACGTTATTGCGAAACTTACAGCCACTCAGGCATTTGCTGCATTTATCCTTCGTGATATCGGACGTCGGCTGGTCATATTCATCCGCGACAGCCGGACCGCTATAACCGCACTCGTCACCGCGATAGGTCCAGGTGCAGGTGTTGGCCAGCATGATACGTCCCGGAAAAACAGCGCCATCCGTTTCCGTCGGCGTGGACAGTACAAAGGAGGCACTCACCGCGCTCAGTTCGCTGCACTGCTCGATGCGCCAGCGGCTGATCACCTCCTGCTCCGGATCGGCGTCACTGTTTCCGTTGACGAAGTTCACCGCATCCAGAAAACGGGCGTAAACCTTACGCCGGACCACCGTTCCGCCGACCAGACTCTGCAGGTCTTCCGCCATACCGGTGACCATGCCGTGCAGGTTAGAAACCGTCAGTGTCGGACGGGCAGCACTGCCCTTGCCGTTCAGTTCAAATCCCGTCCCCTGAATGGGATACGCCTGATACTGTCGCCCCTGCCAGGTGACCGGCTCACCTTTTTCATTCTGCTCATTGCAGAAAAAATAACGTTCTCCACCGACCTCTGTCAGGTCGATTTCCCAGAGCACCACGCTGGCCGACTGCTCCGCACGGGTGCATTCATTCAGTGTTTCCTGCCGGATATCCTGCATCAGTTCACCACCTGTTCAAACTCTGCGCTGAACTCAACACGCAGCATACTGACCCGCGACGACCATTTTGCGCAGGTCACCTTTATCTGCCGCCACTCATAAGGCGGCGTCCACAGAAAGGCTTTCCAGCCCCCGTGCTCTTCCAGAAACGACTCCAGCGCCGTGGCCTCCCAACGGGGAACAGAAAGCGTCACGCTGTACGTTTTCAGGTTGGCATTCAGCCCGGCAGGCGCTCGCTGGGAACAGCCATCACCAAAGCGCACCTTTCTTACAGAAGGGGCCGAAGCCACATCCATACCGGGTTTCACTTTCCAGCGGAAGGTCTTCATCGTCCACCTCCGGAGAACAGACCACCATCGCGCATCTGTGCCTGAATTTCATCACGGGCACCCTTGCGGGCCATGTCATACACTGCCTTCAGCATCTGTGGACCTGGCAGACCATTCGTACCGTCGTTCTGAATCACCACGTTGTTGTTCTGCTCAAATCTGATACCCTCTGAACGCCGCATTTGCGCCGGACTTCCGGTGCCACCGACATAACCACCGGTGGCATAGCCGCGCATCAGCCGGTAGAGATTCCCCACGCCAATCCGGCTGGTTGCCTCCTTCGTGAAGACAAACTCACCACGGTGAACAATCCCCGCTGGCTCATATTTGCCGCCGGTTCCCGTAAATCCTCCGGTTGCAAAATGGAATTTCGCCGCAGCGGCCTGAATGGCTGTACCGCCTGACGCGGATGCGCCGCCACCAACAGCCCCGCCAATGGCGCTGCCGATACTCCCGACAATCCCCACCATTGCCTGCTTAAGCAGAATTTCTGTCATCATGGACAGCACGGAACGGGTGAAGCTGCGCCAGTTCTGCTCACTGCCGGTCAGCATCGCCGCCATATTCTGTGCAATACCATCAAAGGTCTGCGTGGCTGCACTTTTTACCTGCGACATACTGTCCGTGGCGCTCTCTTCCCACTCACTCCAGCCGGACTTCAGGCCTGCCATCCAGTTCCCGCGAAGCTGGTCTTCAGCCGCCCAGGTCTTTTTCTGCTCTGACATGACGTTATTCAGCGCCAGCGGATTATCGCCATACTGTTCCTTCAGGCGCTGTTCCGTGGCTTCCCGTTCTGCCTGCCGGTCAGTCAGCCCCCGGCTTTTCGCATCAATGGCGGCCCGTTTTGCCCGTTGCTGCTGTGCGAATTTATCCGCCTGCTGCGCCAGCGCGTTCAGGCGCTCCTGATACGTAACCTTGTCGCCAAGTGCAGCCAGCTGGCGTTTGTACTCCAGCGTCTCATCTTTATGCGCCAGCAGGGATTTCTCCTGTGCAGACAGCTGGCGACGTTGCGCCGCCTCCTCCAGTACCGCGAACTGACTCTCTGCCTTCCACAAATCCCGGCGCTGCTGGCTGATTTTCTCATTCGCTCCGGCATGCTTCTCCAGCGTCCGGAGTTCTGCCTGAAGCGTCAGCAGGGCAGCATGAGCACTGTCTTCCTGACGATCGCCCGCAGACACCTTCACGCCGGACTGTTTCGGCTTTTTCAGCGTCGCTTCATAATCCTTTTTCGCCGCCGCCATCAGCGTGTTGTAATCCGCCTGCAGGATTTTCCCGTCTTTCAGTGCCTTGTTCAGTTCTTCCTGACGGGCGGTATATTTCTCCAGCGGCGTCTGCAGCCGTTCGTAAGCCTTCTGCGCCTCTTCGGTATATTTCAGCCGTGACGCTTCGGTATCGCTCTGCTGCTGCGCATTTTTGTCCTGTTGACTCTGCTGTTCAGCCTTCTTTCTGGCGGCTTCAAGCGCAAGACGGGCCTTTTCACGATCATCCCAGTAACGCGCCCGCGCTTCATCGTTAACAAAATAATCATCCTTGCGCAGATTCCAGATGTCGTCCGCTTTCTTAAACGCAGCCTCTGCCTTAATCAGCATCTCCTGAGCGGTATCAGGACGACCAATATCCAGCACCGCATCCCACATGGATTTGAATGCCCGCGCAGTCCTGTCTGCCCAGGTCTCCAGCGTACCCATGTTCTCTTTCAGGCGGCGGGTCTGGTCATCAAACCCTTTCGTCGCGGCCTCGTTCGCCGCCTGCAATGCCCCGGCTTCATCGCCGGAACGCTGCAACTGAGCAACATACGCAATCTGCTCCGCCGTCACGTTATGGAACTGGCGTGCCATCGCTGTCAGCCCTGACGTCGGGTCTGTGGTCAGCTTCCCGAAGGCTTCAGCGACCTTGTCCACCTCCACGCCGGATGCAGAGGAGAAACGCGCCACACTCTGGCTGATGGACGCAATCTGAGCCTCACCGCTTACCCCCGCCTTAACCAGTGCGCTGAGTGACTCGCTGGTCTGGTTAAACGTCAGCCCTGCCGCCTGCCCGGCTCTGGACAGGACCAGCATACGATCTGCCGTCAGTCCCGCCTGATTGCCGGAAAGGACCAGCGTTTTGTTGAAATCGGACAGGGTTGAGTTGCCCTGATACCAGGCATACGCCAGCGCACCGGTCGCCACCGCCAGCGAGGTGGCCCCCACCATCGGCAGGGTGATCGCACCGGCAAGCCCCCTGAACATGGGGATCATCCCGCCGAAGGAGTCCTTCACCTGCCCCCCCTGTTGCAGCAGGATCAGCCACGGACTTTGCCCGCCTGCAAGCTGCGTGGCCACGTCGGTGAACTGTGCAGGCAGCATACGCATGGCGGCTTTATACTGCCCGACGGAAATCCCCGCTTTCTGTGCAGCCAGCGCCTGTCGGCTCAGCGACTGTTCAACGACTGCCGCTGTTTTTTTCGCATCACTTTCCGTACCGGAAAAATGACGCCTGACTCTGGCCATCTGCTCGTCAAATCTGGCCGCATCCAGACTCAAATCAACGACCAGATCGCCTACCGGTTCAGCCATACCGGACTCCTCCTGCGATCCCTTCTGATACTGTCATCAGCATTACGTCATCCTCCGTCATGTCCGCCACATCCGGGGAAGCGGGGATAACTTCATTCCCGTCCGGGCCAAAGCGGACACCTCCGGCAAGCCCTGCCGCTTTCTGCATCAGCACATCATCTTCAGGCTCTTCGTCAGCCTCGCGCCGGTTCAGCAGACTGAAATCCAGCGGATGCATATCCGGATCGCTGAAAAACAGGCTGAGCACGGTGTACGTCAGCCCGGAAAAGTGCATATCCAGCAGAACATCATGAAAATAATGGGTACTGTAAAAGCGGTGCCAGTCGGCATACTCCGTGGATGACATCCCGGCAAGCATGGCACGCCAGTCGGGTCGCCCCATCTCACGCGCCAGTTTCAGGGCAAAACTCAGCTCACCGTCGAACACTTTCCCGCAGAAACAGGCTCTGCGGGCCCGGCGTCCTCTGTCTGTTCAGGGGCATTATTCACCACAAACTCATACATACCAGACAGCCGGTACACCACGTTTTCAGCATGAGAAATTGCCTCCGTGGGCCAGGTGGTAAGCACTTCCTGCTCAATTTGTTTAACGGCTTCATTCATGGACGGCATCTGCGTCTTCTGCGGATGGTTATGCCACAGGGACATCGCCACCAGAAACGCGCCGGTTCTGATGGCGTCTTCCACAGTAAACTTCCGGTTGCTGTCTGACTCCGCCTGTTCTGCCTGCCGTTTCATCAGGGCGAGATGCTCAATGCGCTGCAGGGCTGACAGTTCAGAAAGCGTGACGGTCACACCGTTATGTTCAAATGATTCGGTTTTCAGGAACATCGCTGACTCTCCGGATTAACTGACGGTGACGGTAATTTCTGCAACCGCAGCAAACTCACCATTACCGGATACAACCGGAATGTTGACCTTGCCTGCAGCAACGCCGTTCACGGTGATGGTCATACCACTGACCGACACGGTGGCTTTTGTTTTATCCGCAGACACCGCACGAAAGCTCTTGTCGGTTACGCCCTCCGGCTGGAAGGCCACGGTCAGCGTGGTGCTCTGCCCTTTCACCACCGAGGTGCTGGCAGGCGTCACGGTCATGCCGGTTGCCGCTGTTACCGTGCTGCGATCTTCTGCCATCGACGGACGTCCCACATTGGTGACTTTCACCGTGCGGGTGATCACTTCCTTCGCCGTCACCGCCTTACCGATACTGCTGACCCAGCCACGGAACACATCGACCGTGCCGTTCGGGAAGCGGATTTTATAGGCACGGGTATCGCCTTCATTAAACCACGCCAGCAGCGCCTGCTGCCCCTGCTCTCCGGGCATCCACGCCAGCGTGAAGCTGGTATCTCCGGCAGATTTCTGCCCCTGCCCGGTCGCAGTCCAGTCTGCATCTTCATCATCGAGATAGCTGTCGTCATAGGACTCAGCGGTCAGTTCGCCGGGCGTCAGGTCTTTAACTTTTGCCAGACGCGACCAGTCAACGTCTGAAAGCGGATTCGCATAAGGGTCACCGCTCCCCTTATAAACCCACAGGGTGGTCCCGGCACCTTTCACCGGCATTACAGGATTTGGTACAGGCATAGCGTCCTCACATTTCATAGGTAATGACATAAGTCAGATCGGCAGAACTCCACAGGCCCGCATCATCGTCGCGCCGGTAGTCATAGCCACTGGCCACCATACTGGTGATCAAATCTGACAGTGCCGGGATATCGCTCATCACCGGATAAATCCGGGACTCCATCCACGAATCCAGCTCTGAATCCGGCACCTGAGCAGGCAGGAAAACTTCGATATGCAGCTCCGCCTGCCAGGTATCGCTGTCCAGCTCTTCGCCCGTGTATTCAGCGCCGGTGAGATAAACGGCAACTGCCGGAAAATCCGCCTCATCAAAAACAGCGGGGCGACCATCAAAAAACGTCGCCCCGGTGTCATGCTTCTCCAGTGCATCCAGTACGGCTGCACGGAGTTCAGTATGTTTCATCGCTTTATTACCATCCTCAGTTGATGCTGCAGCGCATAGCCCAGCTCTTTCGGAAGACGTTCACGCCGTATCCGCTCAATATTTTGTTTAAACGCCGTGGTCAGCGGCACCGCCATCGGGATTTTCACCACATCAATGGGGTAACGGTTTTTCCCGGCCACACGCTGCATGACATGCCACCGGCCATTTTTCAGTTGCTGAATAAACGCGCCGGGAATACGACGGTTACCCACCACAAGCACGCTGCCGCCACCTTTCAGGGATGAACGCTGCCCCTTTTTACGACGCCTGCGGCGCGAAAGGACAACCCGCGCGTTACCCAGCCTGATTACGGGCAAATCCCCCCGGTTAACCTTGATTCTGGCCTGCGGATTTTTGACCGTGGCCCTTTTCAGCCTGGCCCTTTCCTTTACCAGTTTCCGGCGTACCTTTGTCTCACGGGCAACCTGTGACGCCGACTGCGATATCGCGGATGAAGCAACGCGGTTAATGGCCATTGCGGCGGCACCAGGCACCGCCGTTCTGCTGATACGGCTGAGGTTTTCAATGGCCTGCTCAAGACCTTTTATGGCCATACATCCCCCCTTCAGCGGCGACGGTTAACGGCAGGCGGTACGCCCCGCCCAAGCCAGAGATGACAGCTTCCACCATCATCCGGCGAAACCCGGTCTATCCAGAAGTTTTCCTCACCGATGGTCAGCGTGTCTCCACGCCGCAGCTGCCGCACATCATCAGTCCGGACAAACAGGGACGGGCTGGAGCCTTCAACGCGCACGCCCTGTCCGGCATAGCTGATATTTTCAGGGTCATCAAAAACACCACGTATTACTGCGCCGGACTGCTCACCGGATGTCATGGTGGCTGACGTTCCCATGTACCCGCGTATCGTTTCATCGGCGCGAACAATGGCAGCATCGAACAGGTTATCGAAATCAGCCACAACGCCTCCCGTTATTGCATTCTGGCCAGGCCGCGCTCTGTCATTTCGGCTGCCACACCGGCAGAGACACGAAACGCCGTTCCCGGCAGCACAAATGCCACAGGTTCATCCCGCGTGGCGTGAAGTGCATCAGTATGCAGCGTCACCAGTGCCACGACCGTGACCAGAGCAGCCGTATCAGTCACGGTATCCGGCTGCGCTGATACCACCTCATTTTCATGTCCGGTCAGCGCATTTTCCGGGTTGACAGATGTGTCCTGACCGGCAGCGTCATCCGTGTCATCAAGCTCCTCTTCCAGCTCTGCCACACGGAGTGCCAGTTCTTCTTTCGTCCCCGTCAGGCTGACATCACGGTTCAGTTGCTCACCCAGCGAGCGGAGACGGGCAATCAGCTCATCTTTCGTCATGGACTCCTCCACAGAGAAACAATGGCCCCGAAGGGCCATGATTACGCCAGTTGTACGGACACGAACTCATCAGGGTCAGCCAGCAGCATCAGCGGTGCTGACTGAATCATGGTGAACTCACGCGCCGGATCGCCGGTGGTCACCCAGTTTTTCGGGTAGCGGGCAGAGGCGTTAATGCCTTCGCGCTGTGCGTCCGCATCCTGAATGCAGCCATAGGTGCGCAGACCGCGTGCCTGAGTGTTCCCCAGCACCATCGTGTTGTCCGGCAGGAAGTTCTTTTTGACGCCGTTTTCCACGTACTGTCCGGAATACACGACGATGGCCACATCGCCATACATTCCCTTATAGGACACCGCTTTGCCCAGGTCTTTTACCGCTGTCTCCAGCTCGGAATGAGAGCCGCGACGGGTATCCAGCTTCTCCCTGACGGCTTTGAAGGAACGGAACAGCGCCCAGCCTTTCGGATCAAACACGATGATATTCACCACACCGCTGGCGTTCAGCGCGTAGGCTTCGATATCGTCTGTCGGGTCATACGTGGACTTGTCACGCTTGCTCCACTCCGTGCCGCCGGACTGCGTGATGTTATTCGCCTCACTGCGGCCCATATCCACCTCAACCGGATCGAAGGCTTCACCGGTCATGGTGTATTTGCCCTTAAGCACGGCAGAAACTGCCTGCATCTCTTCGACCTGAGCAATGGCCAGCTCTTCGTCACGCATGTTCTGCATGATGATGCGACGGCGGCGGTAAGTCGGGTCCGCCAGATTCTGCGGATCTTCATCCGGCAGGCGACGCAGGGTCATCTGCGGATTCACTTCATGCTTCGGCTTGACATATCCCGGCGTAAATTCAGAGGTGGAGCCGCCACGGGAACGGATAACCTCACCGGAAACAATCGGCGAAACGTACAGCGCCATGTTTACCAGTCCCGGAATTTGTGAGAGATAGACTTTCTCCGTAGTGAAGGGATAGCTCTCACGGAAAAAGAGACGCAGAAACAGCGGATCAAACTTAAATTTCTGCTCATTTGCCGCCAGCAGCTGGGCGGTTGTGTACATCGACATAAAAAAATCCCGTAAAAAAAGCCGCACAGGCGGCCTTTAGTGATGAAGGGTCAGGTTAAACGATGCTGATTGCCGTTCCGGCAAACGCGGTCCGTTTTTTCGTCTCGTCGCTGGCAGCCTCCGGCCAGAGCACATCCTCATAACGGAACGTGCCGGACTTGTAGAACGTCAGTGTGGTGCTGGTCTGGTCAGCAGCAACCGCCAGAATGCCAACGGCAGCACCGTCGGTGGTGCCATCCCAAGCAACCAGCTTACGGGTGGAGGTGTCCAGCATCAGCGGGGTCATTGCAGGCGCTTTCGCACTCAATCCGCCGGGCGCGGTTGCGGTATGAGCCGGGTCACTGTTGCCCAGCGGCTGGTAATGGGTAAAGGTTTCTTTGCTCGTCATAAACATCCCTTACACTGGTGTGTTCAGCAAATCGTTAACGGCATCAGATGCCGGGTTACCTGCCGCCAGCGGTGTCGGTGCCCCCTGCATCAGACGATCCAGCGCAGTGTCACTGCGCGCCTGTGCACTCTGTGGTGCTGCGGCCAGAATGCGGCGGGCCGTTTCCACGGTCATACCGGGGGTTTCTGCCAGCACGCGGGCCTGTTCTTCGCGTCCGTGAGCCTCCTCACAATTGAGGATCCCCATAATGCGGCTGTTTTCTGCCGCAACCGCTGCGGTGATCTGTGCGTTCACGTCCGGCTGCGCCGCGCTGGCGTTCTCGCCCTCTGTCGCTGACACCACGTCAGTAACGTCAGCCTGCAAAGCAGTGGCTGAAACAGTTGTTGATTGAGTCTCTTTGGTCATTCGCCCTCCTGAGAGACGGGATTTACGTGCATCCAGTGCCTCACGCATAACGGTGATCGCATCGGTGCTGTTGACAAGTTCATCAGCCAGTCCGGCATCAATGGCCTCCTGACCGCTGTACACTGCAGCCTCGGTATCCAGCACAGCCTGCACGGACAGGCCGGTATATGCCGACACCTTCTGCGCAAACATCCGGCGGGTTGCATCCATCCGGGACTGCAGTGTCTCCCGGACGTCATCCGGAAGATGGCTGTAGGGGTTGCCATCCACCTTATGGCTGCCGCTGTAAATCAGCGTGATTTCCACGCCCTGTTTCTCCAGCGCAGCACCGTAATTACTGTGAGCCATCATGACGCCGATGGAGCCTGTCCGGGCGGTCTGCGTGACCAGACGCCGGGAGGCGGCACTGGCAAGCAACTGACCTGCACTGCAGTTCATGTCGTTGGCAAGCGCCCATACCGGTTTTATGTCACGCACACGGGCGATGATGTCAGCACAGTCAAATGCTCCCGCCACCATCCCGCCCGGTGTGTCCATATCCAGCAGAATGCCGTCCACCATCGGATCGCTGGCAGCCTGTTGCAGACGGGCGATAATGCCGTTGTAACCGGTCATTCCCGAATACGGCTGCAGCGCCCGCGTCCGGCTGACCAGCGTACCGGACACCGGCAGCACGGCGATGCCGTTCATGACCTGATAACTGCGGGCCTGTCGTGGTCCGTCATCATCACCGGATAACGCCAGCGCCGCGGGTGCCTCTCCGGCAGTCAGGCTGTCGCCGGATACTGCATCCGTCAGGCGGCTGATCCCAAGCTGGCCTGCAAGCGCACAAAAGAAAACCCGCGCATAGGCGGGTTCAAGCATCAGCGGCTCATTAAAAGCCATGCTGGCAATATGCGGGAGATTACGCAGCTCTGCTGTCACTCTTCTCCTCCTCTGTTGATTGTCGCAGTCCGGATTCAAATGCCGCAGCCGCCCAGGCGGGCGGTTTAAGACCGGCTGCACGGCGCTCCATCGTTTCACGGACCTGCTGGGCAAAAATTTCCTGATAGTCGTCACCGCGTTTCGCGCACTCTTTCTCGTAGGTGCTCAGTCCGGCTTCTATCAGCATCACCGCTTCCTGAACTTCTTTCAGACCATCGATGGCCATACGACCGGAGCCTATCCAGTCGCAGTTCCCCCAGGCACTGCGGGCTTCCTGAAAGCTGAAGCGCGCTTTTGAAGGTAACGTCACCACGCGGCGAACGATGGCCTCTTCCAGCCAGCACAGAAACATCTGGCTCGCCTGACGGGATGCGACGAATTTTCGCCGCCCCATAAAGTACGCCCACGACTCGTTCGCACTGGCCCGTGCCGTGGAGTAGCTCATCTGGGCGTAATTCCGGGAAAGCTGCTCATACGAGACACCCAGCCCGGCAGCGATATACCGCAACAGTGACTGCTCAAACACGGAGTAGCCGTTATCCGTGTCCTGAGCCGTCTGCAGGTTCAGTGAGTCCCCCGGCATCAGGTGCGGCACTTTTGCGCCTCCCAGACGGACCGGTGCTGCGGCGTAATACGCGGCAATTTCACCAATCCAGCCCGTCAGCCTTTCCCGCTGCTCCTGACTGTTCGCGCCCAGAATAAAATCCATCGCTGACTGCGTATCCAGCTCACTTTCAATGGTGGCGGCATACATCGCCTTCACAATGGCGCTCTGCAGCTGCGTGTTCTGCAGCGTGTCGAGCATCTTCATCTGCTCCATTACGCTGTAAAACACATTTGCACCGCGGGTCTGCCCGTCCTCCACGGGTTCAAAAACGTGAATGAACGAGGCGCGCCCGCCGGGTAATTCACGGGGTATCCATGTCCATTTCTGCGGCATCCAGCCAGGATACCCGTCCTCGCTGACGTAATATCCCAGCGCCGCACCGCTGTCATTAATCTGCACACCGGCACGGCAGTTCCGGCTGTCGCCGGTATTGTTCGGGTTGCTGATGCGCTTCGGGCTGACCATCCGGAACTGTGTCCGGAAAAGCCGCGACGGACTGGTATCCCAGGTGGCCTGAACGAACAGTTCACCGTTAAAGGCGTGCATGGCCACACCTTCCCGAATCATCATGGTAAACGTGCGTTTTCGCTCAACGTCAATGCAGCAGCAGTCATCCTCGGCAAACTCTTTCCATGCCGCTTCAACCTCGCGGGAAAAGGCACGGGCTTCTTCCTCCCCGATGCCCAGATAGCGCCAGCTTGGGCGATGACTGAGCCGGAAAAAAGACCCGACGATATGATCCTGATGCAACTGGATGGCGTTGGCGGCATAGCCGTTATTGCGTACCAGATCGTCTGCGCGGGCATTGCCACGGGTAAAGTTGGGCAGCAGGGCTGCATCCACACTTTCACTCGGTGGGTTCCACGCCCGCAACTGCCCACCAAATCCGCTGCCACCGCCGTGATAACCGGCATATTCACGCAGCGATGTCATGCCGTCCGGCCCCAGAAGGGTGGGAATGGTGGACGTTTTCATACATAAAATCCTGCAGGTCCCCTGCGTCGCTGTGTCATGCCGGTCTGCACTTCCAGCTCCGCAATGTATTTTTTCAGGTCAGACACGGAAGTGGCCGTAAACTCCACTCGCCGTCCGTCTTTCTGTACCGTTGCCACCCGTTTTCCTGTCATCAGGTCATGCAGTGCCGCACGGGCAGCGGCAAGTTCTTCCTGTCGCGTCATTCATCCTCTCCGGATAAGGCACGGGCGTAATCTGCCAGTGTTTTCTTGTTGGTTGCTGCACCATCCTCTTCCTGCAGGCTCGCCAGCAGTGCACTGAGATCCAGCTGCCAGCGGGAAATACTGATGCGCAGCGCCGCCAGCGCATAAACGAAGCAGTCGAGCGCCTCATTGCGTCGCTTTTTGCTGTCCCACAGTATTTTTTTCCTGCCATCCACCCATTTTTCGACCTGCTCTTCAGCAGTCAGCTGCTGCGCTTCGGTCAGATCAAAAATATCCGGGTTATTCGGGAAGTGAACGGCACCGGGAAGCGGTTCATCCCCTTCCGGCGTCAGTGTGAAGCGGTTATAAATCTGCTCTTTCGCGGTATCCGTACCGATTTCGGTAAGGTAAACCCCGTTTTTGTTTCGCTTACGTGGCATGCTGGCCACTGGCTTTCCGTAGACGGATGCCCCTTTAATGGGGATCACCCGGAACAGCCCATGCTTTTTCGAGCGTTCATACACAATGGTCGGGTCAATCCCGCCAGTATCCCAGCAGATACGGGATACCGACATTTCTGCACCATTCCGGCGGGTATAGGTTTTATTGATGGCCTCATCCACACGCAGCAGCGTCTGTTCATCGTCGTGGCGGCCCATAATAATCTGCCGGTCAATCAGCCAGCTTTCCTCACCCGGCCCCCATCCCCATACGCGCATTTCGTAGCGGTCCAGCTGGGAGTCGATACCGGCGGTCAGGTAAGCCACACGGTCAGGAACGGGCGCTGAATAATGCTCTTTCCGCTCCGCCATCACCTCAGCATCCGGACGTTCGCCAATTTTCGCTTCCCATGTCTCACCGAGCGTGGTGTTCACGAAGGTTTTACGTTTTCCCGTATCCCCTTTCGTCTTCATCCAGTCTTTGACAATCTGCACCCAGGTGGTGAACGGGCTGTACGCCGTCCAGATGTGAAAGGTCACACTGTCCGGCGGCTCAATCTCTTCACCGGATGACGAAAACCAGAGAATGCCATCACGGGTCCAGATCCCGGTCTTTTCGCAGATATAACGGGCATCAGTAAAGTCCAGCTCCTGCTGGCGGATGACGCAGGCATTATGCTCGCAGAGATAAAACACGCTGGAGGGGTCATCCGGCGTCCATTTGAGGCCAAACGGCGTCTCTTTGTCGCCAAATTTAAGATACTGCTCCTCCCCGCAGTGCGGGCAGGCAACATGAAAACGCATAAAATGCGGGGATTCACTGGCTGCACGCTCAATCTGGCAGGTGCCTCTCACTTTGGGCGTGGAGCCACGGATGGACTTTGGCCAGACCGAGCCTTCAATACGTTTGTCGCCAAGGAACGTCGGAGAGCCTTCCTGTTCAATATCCTCATCAAAGGCAGCAAGTTCATCATAACCCGCCACATCCACCGACTTTTCACGGTAGTTTTTTGCCGCTTTACCGCCCAGGCACCAGAAGCCACGACCATTGGAAAAACGCTTCATAGTGAGCGTGTTATCCCGGTGCTTTTTGCCATACCACGGAGCCAGCGCCAGCAGCGACGGAATATCGCGGATGGTCGGCTCAACGTGGGTTTTCATAAAGTTCTCGGCATCACCATCCGTCGGCAACCAGATAAGGGTGTTGCGCTGCTTATGCTCTATAAAGTAGGCATAAACACCCAGCAGCATTTTGGAATAACCGACACGGGCAGACTTCACCACATTCACCTCACGGATGTAGTCGCTGCCCATCGCATTCATGATGGCCCGCTGAAAGGGCAGTGTTTCCCAGCGCCCTTCCTGGTATGCGGATTCTTTCGGGAGATAGTAATTAGCATCCGCCCATTCAACGGCGGTCTGTGGCTCCGGCCTGAACAGTGAGCGAAGCCCAGCGCGGACAAAATGCCGCAGCCTGTTAACCTGACTGTTCGATATATTCACTCAGCAACCCCGGTATCAGTTCATCCAGCGCGGCTGCTTTGTTCATGGCTTTGATGATATCCCGTTTCAGGAAATCAACATGTCGGTTTTCCAGTTCCGGAAAACGCCGCTGCACCGACAGGGGGATCCCGTCGAGAATACTGGCAATTTCACCTGCGATCCGCGACAGCACGAAAGTACAGAATGCGGTTTCCACCACTTCAGCTGAGTCTCTGGCATTCTTCAGTTCCTGTGCGTCGGCCTGCGCACGCGTAAGTCGATGGCGTTCGTACTCAATAGTCCCTGGCTGGAGATCTGTCTCGCTGGCCTGCCGCAGTTCTTCAACTTCCCGGCGCAGCTTTTCGTTCTCAATTTCAGCATCCCTTTCGGCATACCATTTTATAACGGCGGCAGAGTCATAAAGCACCTCATTACCCTTGCCACCGCCTCGCAGAACGGGCATTCCCTGTTCCTGCCAGTTCTGAATGGTACGGATACTCGCACCGAAAATGTCAGCCAGCTGCTTTTTGTTGACTTCCATTGTTCATTCCACGGACAAAAACAGAGAAAGGAAACGACAAAGGCCAAAAAGCCCGTTTTCAGCACCTGTCGTTTCCTTTCTTTTCAGGGGGTATTTTAAATAAAAACATTAAGTTACGACGAAGAAGAACGGAAACACCTTAAACCGGAAAATTTTCATAAATAGCGAAAACCCGCGAGGTCGCCGCCCCGTAACCTGTCGGATCGCCGGAAAGGACCCGCAGGCGTTCAGGTTTATTCGCAATGAATTCAATATCTGACAGACCTGAATACACGTCCTGTTTCTTCCACCCTCGCACAGGACTGGCGAGCATGAGGGACAAACCCGCGCACCATAAACGCGGTAAAAACCCGGTGTGCATCGTTTTTGATTATTCCCGCACACTCACGCAGAAGGAATTCCCCGTCGGGCTACGGTCATGGTTAATGCGGGAATACAGCGACGATACTGCGCATGATGTGTCAGACTTGAATACCCTTATCGAATCCCGGTAATAAAAACTGTCCCTGTCTCTCCAGGCGTTTCAGCTTTGCAAGCAATTGAGGTTTTTTCGTTCTTCCCCAGCGATTGAGCAGCCGGCCAGACATACTGGCGACATCCTTCTCTTTCATATACTCCAGCATTATGGCGTTGCGTTCTGCTTCATAACTTTCGCTGTACTTACGGAGTTCTGCTGACATCCAGTTAAAGGCATTTATATAGGCCTCTTTAACGGCGTCGGCTTTTGCGCCATTAAATCCCATGACCAGCATAACGAAGCCACTAAAGTCCATGCGGTAGTAAATCTGTTTCTTGTCGAAAATCCCTAAGTCATTGATTTTTTCGGCAACGAAAAAATGCGCGCTCCGGAAATCCTCAGAGCAATGACAATTTTTCAGCGCCCTCAATACGTCCGCGTGACGCTTACCAAAAGCCTTTGCGATCTGGAAGGTGTCAGTTACCGGTTGACCTTCTGCTGCGGTAACTAACTGGCGAAAGTCAAAGTCATGATTCACAATTAATTCATTCATGGCGTTACCTGCTACTTCGAAATGAACCTTTGCCGCACAGGAAACCAGCCCACCGAGGCTCGCCAGCACTAACTGGTATCCTCAAAGACCCATTCCAAAGGGTCAGGTTCGGTGGTTATTGTGCGCTGCGGTGCGCGGTGAAATACCGGTACAAAAATGCCCCGCATCTGCGAGGCATTTTCCTGAAAGTCACTTGTTAAATTTCAGTGAAATTAAAATTATTTTAAGCACTGCGTCCTAATGTACTCCTGCAAGTAGTTAACCTGCGCGGTTATCCTGTCGATTCCACTTCGGAGACGGTAATAATTGAGTTCAGCATCTGCTGTAAGTCTTGGGCTTTCTCCATCGCCCATGCCGCTGGCTCCGGTCTTTGACTTTGCACAGGAGGCGGCGACTTGCAGCCGCTTACGCCCAGCAGAAACATCATCACGGAGACTTTCGATAGTCGCGTTAGCATCAGCAAGCTCCTTTGTATATCTGGCATCGAGTTCTGCTACATCACGTTGACGCTTCTGCATATCAGCGATGATGGATGTGGCTTTATCGCGCTGGTCTTTGTAGGCGATGGCGTTATCACGGTAATGATTAATAGCCCATGACAGGCAGACGATGATGCAGATAACCAGAACGGAGATAATCGCGGTTACCCTGCTCATTGTTGCCCCCACAAACAGACCTCACGCTCAATCTCACGACGAGTCATCAGGCCTTTCCATTGCTTACCGCCAGCGTATGTCCATCGACGTAGCTGGTCACATGCGCCCTTGATATCGCCCTGGTTTATTTTGCGAAGAAGAGTAGATGTTCTGAAATTGCCTGCGCCCACGTTATAGACGAACGAGTAAAGAGCGCCGCGCGTTGTTTCCGGTATATCGACTTTGATGTACGGGTTAATTTGTCTGGCGACAGTGGCAAGGTCTTTATTCAGGAGGGCTTTGCATTCTGCTTCGGTATACGTTTTACCGAGCATAATGTCTTTTCCGGTGTGCCCGTAACATACAGTCCATACGCCAACGATATCTTTATATGGTATGTAGCTGACACCTTCCAGACCATCGTCACCACTCGGACCAGTGATAAGCACAGACGCTATGGCAACAGCCCCACCACCAATAGCAGCTGCAACAGCCTTGCGTAATGATGGCGACATTATTCACCTCTCGCAGCCTTACGCTTGTCTTCTCTGATTTTGAAGTACAGATTTGTCAGATAAGTCAGGAAGCCCAGAACCAGACTTCCCAGCACACCAATAGCAGCCCACTGTGATGGACTGACCTGATCAAGCCACTGTAAAAACCAGTAGCCAGCACTGCCTGCGGAGGTGCCGTAGGCAATGCCCGTTGTTAACTTGTCCATGGATTTCATAGCCTCACCTCCGCAAATAACGGATGGTGTACACGGTTCGGAACGAAGAGGGAAAGGTATAGAAGTTACATTAGCGTAAGGCTTGAACATCTATTCAAAAAGAAAAACGCCAGCGATTATTCTGGCGTAGCTGAAAGCATCATACAATTATCAAATACGAAAATCACAAAATCATTAAAACGCATCACGTTACATCATTTCTTTTTCTAAAAAAAATCTTGATGAATATTGATGGGGAGGAACACCAAAATATCTTCTGAAAACACTTACAAAATATGACGTGTTTTCATAACCGCATATCTCAGCAACTTTTCCAACAGAATATAAATTGTAGCTTAATAACCTTTCCGCCATCACCATTCGCTCTTCAAGAATTAACTTACTAAATGATAAGCCTTCGTGCTTTAATTTTCTTTTTAACAGACTTTCACTCAGATACAGTCTTGAAGATATATCACAAAGTCTCCATGCTGCAGATATATCCGTGTGAATAATAGCCTTAACTTTACTTCCTAAACTATTAAGACATCCAAATAAAAAACTTTGCACTATTTTCTCTGAAGATAAGATAGCAAGACATGCAAGTGATATTTGATTTCTAACAAAATCCACAGTTCTGCCATCACAATTCAAGCATGCAATCAAGTTCTTTAACAATGAAAAATCTTCACATTCCACCATCAAGTATGCCGGATAAAACCTTCTTACAGAAAAAGGTGAGAGTGTGTTGCTTTTAAAGAAATCATTAACTGTTTTCTCTTCAACATCTACGATCATTACATGATCTATATTTGGTGAAAAAAATCTTTTAAATTGTAATCAATGAGAACAGCACTTCCTTTTTTAAACAAAATATCTTCTTTACCAATTCGGACATCAAACGAGTTCAACACCAAAATGATAGAACATATGTATGGCATATTATCCACCTGATATCATTGGGGTTACACCAGGTAAGTATAGGTGGAAAATCAATATTCGCCAGTTCAACAATAAGGAAAATCTCATTGCATCACAAGTATAAAATTATGTATTTAACTCACAAAGACAAATTATTAAACCAATCTGTTATATTATATATAGCTGCGTGGAATCATAATATTATATATTTTGACTGACATGTTTACCAACTTTAAGTTGCATCTCAATGGTTTCTTCAGCGTAAACAGAGTTTTTATACAAACTGACACTCTGGGTATCATAGTGTAGTTTTTACGATTGTAAATATCCTGCATGCAGGAACTCATCCTTTTGGATGATATTGCATACAATTAATTTACCATCAGTCTTAGAGCCAGTTCGTCCGGATAGGGATCGAAGTAATTCTGTGTAAGCAAGTAATCATTAGGATACTCACCCAGATAATGCTTCAGCAGAGTCAACGGCGCAAGAAGAGGCAATGTGCCAGAACGATAGTTAAGTATAACCTCACTCAACTCTTTACGCTGGCGTGTACTTAAGTAGTTACTAAAATACCCCTGTATATGCATCAGCACATTCGTGTGATTTTTACGTGATGCAGGTTTTCTGAGAATCGCCATCAGCTTATCACGATACACCTCAAAGTATGATTCAAGGTCCGCCCACTCGTGTATTGCAGCCACAAATGGTCCCATATCTTTATAGCCTGCCTGACTATGCGCCAACAACTGAAGCTTATAACGACTATGAAAAGCTAATAACTCTCTTCTTGATAATTTCTCCTTGTAAAGGTGATTGAGCTCATGCAAAGCAAAAACTCTTTCAACAAAATTCTCACGAAGCACTGGATCATGTAATCGCCCATCCTCTTCAACCGGTAGCCAGGAAAACTTTTCCATCAAAGTGCTCGTAAATAGTCCCACTCCATCTTTACGACCTCGATTACCATTTTCATCATAGACACGCACGCGCTCCATGCCACAGCTGGGAGATTTAGCACAAACCACAAACCCCGATACATCCTTTAATTTGTCCATATAAGAACGACTAAACTCTGTCATTCTCTCTGTCACATCCTCATTCTGGTCGTAGCTGAAACACATCCGTATATTTCCTTGCGTCGAGCGCACAAGACGTAGAGCAGGACGCGGAACTGGCAGCCCTATAGCCATTTCCGGACATACTGGTCTGAATGTTACCCATTCCACTAATTTGTCCATTAAAAAGTCAGCTCTTTTGTGACCACCATCAAAACGAACAGCAGAACCGGCCAAACAACCGCTGATTCCAATCACAGGTTTTTTTATCATATTCTCCCCCTTGACTAATTCATTAACACATAAACTGTGTAGTGCACGGAATAAATTGCCTTTCTGGCGTCATCACTGACAATTTTTCTGTTATGGACTATTCCTAATATAGTATGAAAGTTCTTTAAGTGATCGGTCGTAATCATCTATCTTTCATACTTACTCTCAACTATCAAAAGTACAGGATTTATTATGAAGTTATGGCCTGTGTTGACTGGCATTGCACTCTCTTTCACTCTTATAGCATGTAAGGCCCCGACACCACCTAAAGGTGTGCAGCCGATTACAAATTTTGACGCCAACCGCTACCTCGGAAAATGGTATGAAATAGCTCGCCTCGAGAACCGGTTCGAACGTGGTCTGGAACAGGTCAGCGCTACTTATGGAAAACGGAACGACGGAGGGATTCGTGTACTTAACCGTGGATACGATCCAACGAAAAATAAATGGAGCGAGAGCGAAGGTAAAGCATACTTTACTGGAGATACTAAAACTGCAGCGTTGAAGGTTTCGTTTTTTGGCCCCTTCTATGGTGGCTATAATGTAATCAAACTGGATGATGAGTATAAGTATGCTCTTGTCAGTGGTCCGAACAGAGAATACCTATGGATTCTGGCAAGGACCCCAACTATTCCAGATAAAGTAAAAGCAGACTATGCGCGAACCGCTCAAAAGTTGGGATTCAATGTCAATGAATTATTATGGGTTAAACAATAAAATCCCTACCCGAAATAATACTTATTAGAAAAAAACCAGCCTTTGGGGAGGCTGGCTAAATCAGGAAACAAGCTGTTATATGATAATAACTACGTTGCGATTCCAACATTTAAAATGTTAGACTAATGACAATCAGACAGCAACTTTTCCTTTAATTATTTCGAACAATCAGCATCCATCTCCAATCGGAGATCCAACACCATCAGCATACCCTCCACTACGCCCTCAGCTTTCTGGAGCATCCTGCCAACCCAACAATCAGATCGCCCATGCTTACGTGCAAGCGCCATAAAAGTCATGCCGCCGACATAATAGTCCACCAATAAATCATGCAAATCGCTGTTGTTCTTTTTCAGACGGGCCATGCACCCGCAAATGATCATCGCGTCATCGTCACAACATTGTGGGCGAGATTTTACTTTTGAAGGAATTAATCCCTTAAAACCGGCGGCAATGGACGACCAGGTCACATCTTCATGATTATTAGCCGCCCACGCTCCCCAACGCTCAAGAACCATCTGAATATCACGCATCAACTTACTCCACAAAAATCAGACCAGAACGCCAATTACAAGCAAAAATCAACAAAACAGTATTAGTTGATTGTTATCTCTGACTTCATACTCCTGCTCCTGTCAGGGTTTTGGCGTAATTCTTCAGTATTCGGTAATCGGTCAAAACAGAACCGGGGAAACGATATAATCGCAGACGCCCCCAGCGGTGGCGAAGAAGTTCTGCCATATAAAACTCAAACATCATTCATTCCCCATTTCGGTGATGGTCAGTTCCAGCCTCCCACCTTTGGTAACAGGCATCTTCACAACGCGGTAATCAACGACCTGAGCATCATCCAGCCAGAAACCTGCTTTGGTGAGTGCGTCAAAAGCGGCTTTTTGCAGATTATCCAGGTCACGGCGACGGCGATCCGGCATGTGGCACTCAATACGGATTTTCACTGGCATAGCCAGGCCGATATCCAGCATTGCGTTTTTAATGATTCGGGTGACGTTATCGCGGTATGCCTGCCCTTCTGCGCTGATGTGTGTGCGCCCGCGATTATGGCGGTAATAGCGGTTATTGCTCGGCGGCCAGGGTAGTGTGATGCAGTAAGTATTCACGCCTTAATTACCCCCTCTTTCAGCCAGATAACCTGTGTTCTCGCCATACCTTCCAGCGCACATTCTTTTGCATATCCATCGTCAACAAAATGCGTGCGGCGGTCGATTTCGTCGTGGCAGGCAGAACATGCAATGGTGGCAATCAGGTCTGGCGGTTTGATACCGGTACCGCACAATCCAGCCAGCCGGATATGTGCCAGTACTGACGTTTCAGGATTGCCATTACATACGCCGGGGATTCTTACCTAGCATTCCCGACCACGCGCTGCTTTTCTCAAATCAGCCATGATTCCTCCTTGCTGCCAGTCGCAACCATTTTTTATCAACCAGGCTGGCGGTATATCCGAGCAGTGTTGGTATTTCGGATGGTTTCAGCTCAGGCTTACGCTTACGACGATTTGGTACTCTGTAGATGTGTCCGTTCATGACACGAATAAGCGGTGTAGCCATTACGCCTCCTGCTTGTCGCGCAGCAGCTGGAACTCGCAGCTCTGCGGAATAGTCAGGTGGCAGCCAATATTCACCGCCCAGGCTTCAACCTTACACAGGAAGACATACATCTCTCCGGTATCGAGATCGGAGGTATGGCGTAACGACTGGATAGTGGTGATATCACCGGTTACGACATCAACCAGGTCTTTGGTTTCATAACCGAGATATGTGTGTTTGAGAGCATCTTTTACCCAAGCTGGAGTGGCGAACGTTTTACCCTTGCTGATGAGGTATTCACTGATTTCGCTGTACCACATGTGGCTGAGTGCATTCTGGGAAAGACTGCGTCTCTCGCGCCACGGTTTAAGCACCATGCGAAAGCATTTTCCGTCCTCCAGATAAGGCTGGATCTGCTGACCGATAGCGGTGAAGTTACCGCGATGTAATTTTATGCCGTCTTGTGGGAGGTTCACGCTTCACCTCCGCAGAGGTCAAACGTTGGATGCAAGATATCGCAGGTGCATTTCTGCATCTGTGAAGGGAGAAGAGAGTTTGGATTGTGTGTGCGCATAAACGTCCCCGTTTAGCGCAGAAGTCACCGAAGTTGTTCAGGCTCCGGTGATACAATTATGGCGAATTGATTATTCATAATCAAACAAGATAAGGTCTCAAACTTCATGCAAGCCAAGATTTATTTCTGACAGAATTATACAAAGAAGCTATTGGTCAGAATCTACTCGGACTGTAAAACATACGCATAATCTTAAACTCTCACTTTAAGCATTGTTGAAATAATAGCCGTCAAGTACAACCTTAACCACGACTGGGATATTTCCCTAGCTACCACGAGTTGTACGGCTATTAAACTGCCGTTAAATTCAGTAAGAGAATATCATCCGATAAGTCAAGGCATGTAAAACATGAAAATTAACAAGATATTATCATCTGCAACACTATTGTATGGTATGTCAATGGCCATGTCGGTCGGGAGTTGTGCAACACCTGTCCAGACTAATCTTCCTGGTTACACCCCGGGTGCAGATATCATTAGTGTTTCACCGACCAGAAACCAGGTCGATCTCATTGGTGATGTTGTTTATTCCCAGATAAAAGGAACTCGTTCTGTCAGACAGCTTCACATGTCAGTTCTTGTCCCGCGAACAAATGATTTAAAACCAGCCATTATTTATTATCCCGGCGGCGGATTCATGTCTTCTGAACATGACAAATTTATTGAAATGAGAATGGCTCTGGCAGAAGCTGGTTTTGTTGTGGCCGCTGTAGAATACAGAACAATTCCTGATACATTTCCAGCACCAGTTGAGGATGGAAAAGCTGCAATACGTTACCTGAGAGAGCATGCCAGCAATTATGGGATTGATCCTCAAAGAATCGGAGTTCTGGGTGACTCTGCCGGTGGATGGCTTGCTCAGATGATGGGAACTACAAATGGTGACAAAACCTTTGATAAAGGTGACTTTCTTCAGCAATCCTCAGATGTTCAGGCAGTTGCCACACTTTATGGGATTTCTGACTTGTTGAATATTGGCGAAGGGTTCCCTGAATCAGTGCAGGAGGTTCATCGCTCTCCTGCCGTAACCGAAGCCTTAATGATCAATGGCCCTGCATTCAGAGATTTTGCGGGAGCCCCCATCACAGCGTCAAAAGAAAAAGCGCTAAACGCCAGTCCAATCGGACATATGAAAGGAGTAAAACCCCCATTTCTTATTATGCATGGTAGCAAAGACACTCTGGTTTCACCTGAGCAAAGCGCCAAACTATTCAGGATGTTGAAGAAGAACGGCGATAACGCTGAGTACGTGCTAGTAGAAGGGGCTGAGCATGGCGATGATACATGGTATCAGCCAATTATTATAAACAGAGTCGTTGAGTGGTTTACTAAAAACCTGGGAGCCCCCATAAAAACCACTAACCAACAACAGAACCCAAACGCTAACCTGTAAAAAGAGGGAGGGCTTAGCCCTCCCTATTCTGTTTTGTTAACTGTCCTTTTCAGGAAGTTTTACAACAAAAGTTGTTAATTCTTTCTCATACGTTTTTTTACTATTTGTTATTTTGGCCTTAATCCAGTGATAACCGCTTTCATAGGTGCTGAACTCCGAGGCAGCGTTACCTGTCGAGCTTAACGTTACTGTAGCAGGTTCCATTTTGACGCGTTGAGAGGTTGGGCTATCTTCACTACCAGCAGAAAACTCAACCGTACCAGACAATGGGTTTCCAAAATGATCGACAAATCGAGCATAAATACCTGTTGGAGAGCCGTCATTAACCTCATAACCATAGTCTTTTTCAAGACTCAGAACCCCATTTGCTTCATCAGCGTACAGGGAGAATGATTTCACCGCGCTAACATCACTACCAAGTTCGTTTAAGGTCGCCGTTAATTTATACGAACCAGCCGTTCGACCATGTACGCTTACCGTAGCCTGGCCGCGCTCATCAGTCGTTACTGTGGTTTTATCAACCACCAACGCACCATATTTGGACGGTCCAGAGGTCTTAATATTCAGTGCTCGACCACTTAATGCTTCGCCTGACGTATTTTTCAGATGCAACGTAAATGTAAGATTGTTGGAATCGCTCACAACAGCAGAAGATACAGATGATGTGATATCCAACACAGCATCCTTCACATCCGTCATGGCATCAATATTTTGGCTTGCAGTTATGCGTTTCCCATCCTGAACATGCTCGGCCTGAATTGTGTACTGGCCCGATTTCGATGCAGTGAACTGCGTTGATGCCTTTCCATAAGCATCCAGCTGCAGTTTACTGCTGGTCAATGATGCTCCCGTCGATGGGGTGATCGTTAAATTTACATCACCGGTAAATGCATTGTTATTGGCATCAACCAACTGAATGTCTACTGTTGCACTTTCACTGCTATCGGCCACAATCTGCTGTTTTGATACACTCATAGTGAGTTCTGCGGAAGCAATATCTGGCACAAAAGTTAACTTAACGCTGCCAGATTCCACACTATTAGAACCATCAGTCACCCGTGCAGTTACCGTGTACTCACCAGCTTTCACCGTTGTAACTGGTACAGAAACATGCCCTGTTGAATCAGTCACGATATTTGTCGGCACAGACAACCCTTCAGATGAGGTAATGAGCTGAACCTTCTGTCCATTAACCGACGCATTAGTATTATTTGTTAGCTGAACATTCAATACCGCAGCATCTTTACCATTAGCAGGGATATTCGAAATTAAGCTACTGTTTTCAGGCGTCAGTGACAGTGAAGCTCCGCTCATATTTGATGCAAAGGTCACAGTTAACTCAGTAGATACCTGAGGCCCAGCATGAGCTTTAATCACGTAAGAACCTGGAGTGGAGCTTATTAACGCAAAAACAGCATTACCGTTTTCGTCAGTTGACACTGCATGTTCACCACCAACTTGAGTTATCCCCGCAGGTAAGGACAACGTAACAGCATAACTAGGAACAACATTGCCGAAACGATCAGCAAGACTTACAGTCACTGTATTCTGTTGTTTTCCATCAGCCAATGCATTATTTTTACTGGCTTCAATACGAGAGAACGCGAACTGAATTCGGTCTTCCATAAAGGAGATTTCTTTCTCAAGGTCGGAGAAATCGTGACGATCCGATTTAACACCGATCCGAATCTTATCTGCTCGTTTTGAAGTTACTGTTGCGCTATAGACACCATCTTTTTCCGTTACAGTCCCAAACTCGACTCCTTCAGCCTGGTTAATGGCATAAAAGCTCAGAGTATTATCACCTGTAATTGCATTTCCTTGTGAATCCTTCACTGCCAGTTGTAGATTGATATTGTAACCAACTACCTGCTCTGCTGGTGCAGCGGTTAAAACAGCACTGACCTCAGATTCAGGTTCTGTTGCTGCTGTTTGCTTAATACTGAGAGTAAAGGTTTTTCCCTGAACTTTTGCAGTTACACGTACCTTACCAGCCTGCGAACCAGCAGTCAGAACAGAGCGATATACCCCAGCAGAGATTTCCTCTACCGCGCCTAATGACGGGGCAGTTACCGTTTCACGCTGTCGAGCACTATTGCTATCTGCTGTAAATTCCACTGACATTTCAATATCATCAGCCAGTCCGGTTAATGCCTTACCGTTACTATCTTTCAGGCTTAATACTATAGGATAAGTAGATTGGCTATCAGCAGAGATCGTCGGAGACGAATCTCCATCCAGTGTAAAAGACGAATCAGCTGTCGATACATCACTATCAGTGATGGCTGCCTGCTTAATATTCAGAGTAAAGGTTTTTCCCTGAACTTTTGCGGTTACACGTACCGTACCAGCCTGCGAACCAGCAGTCAGAACAGAGCGATATACCCCAGCAGAGATTTCCTCTACCGCGCCTAATGACGGGGCAGTTACCGTTTCACGCTGTCGAGCACTATTGCTATCTGCTGTAAATTCCACTGACATTTCAATATCATCAGCCAGTCCGGTTAATGCCTTACCGTTACTATCTTTCAGGCTTAATACTATAGGATAAGTAGATTGGCTATCAGCAGAGATCGTCGGAGACGAATCTCCATCCAGTGTAAAAGACGAATCAGCCGTCGAGACACCACTATCAGTAACGCTAATATTCATCACGGCATAGTTGGACACGTTGCCTCTGTTATCCTGTACTGTGGCTCCAACACTCCACGAATTTACACCTTCGCTTTTATAAGCCGGTAAAGTGATCTGCCATGATGTGCCATTTCCACTGATCTTGCCGCCAGCCGCAGTGAATGCACTATCATTCCACTGTACAGACTTGATACCACCACTGGCATTGTTGACTGTCAGTGTTACAGGGATGATTGATTCCCCCTCCCCCTGAATAGACTCTGGCAAACTGATTTTCAGTGCATGCTTTTTCTTGTACTCCAGAACAATGTTATTATTTCGTTCAACAAAATCATAACGCCGGTTCTGGACTTCTCGCATAACTGCAACATTATCGCTGCTGAGCTGTTCAGCCAGGGAAACGCCCGGGCGATAATTAAACTCAACACCGAAGGTTGTATCGTGAACGTTGCTCTGTCCTTGCTTATGCTGTGCAGAAAACTTAATCAGAGGAACTGGTGTATAAGAAATTCCCCCAGTAACTGCGTAAGGGTTTTCCTGCAGGTTATCGCTTCCAAATAACCCGACATTTTTACCATAATATTTTTCAAACTGAATAGATGCCCCTAATTGCGGATAAGCAGGTAGCCATCCTTCAGCAGAAAAATCCCAGCCATTTGCAGGTCTTTCCAGATAATCATCAATATCCCGACTGTTCTTCCAGTCAGATAGACCAAAATAGGTATTTACACCAAGCCTGAAATAATCCCTCCAGTACTCAACCCCAAAACCTGCACGAGAGTGACTGCGACTTAAATCGTAATCATAGAAAACATTCGCACCCAACATTGCGTTATCAGGAGTGAAATGACGAATCCCCAAACCAATATTGGTCTGATTTCGGTCATCAGTACGATGTAGTGATGTCTGACTGAATAGCACATAATCCTGAGTATCCAGCCATGGATATAAAAAGTCGAATGATGAATCCTTCAAGGAAAAAGAATCATCGACATTAAGCTTGATACGCGCATTGCCATATTGTTGCAACCAGTCGACGATCTCTTTTGTCGCCTGAGTTGATAAAGTATTTACAGCAAAACTACTTGCATTATTATTCGCCAGACTCTGACCTGCACTTGCTGCAAATGAGGCAACTTTATTTGCACGCTCATCACTGGCATAAGTTTGCGTAACATCTTTATTATCAGATGATGCAAAACTGTTTGCCGGGATCAAAGAAAGAGAAACTGGAGATAATATCTGGGTAACAATTACCGACCATGTAATCGCGCCAGATGCAGTTTTTTTTAACTTTTTATTCACAGTGGTCATAGTTCAATCAACGTTATGAATATAATGAAAAAAATAACTGATATGACAAGAGGCGCGAAATATACAGATCGTTACAAAAAAATCAACTCAAAAATAAAATAAAATCTCTGCATAAACTTTATGGCTAAATGATTTCACAACAATGGAAGAAAAATTTTATTACTCACGCAATCAATCATTTCGGGCATTACAATTAGTCCTAGATTATATTCGCTAGGTATACTTTATTTTTAAGCTAATACTTTATCTCTATTTCATCGCTCCTTTCAGCCCGAACTTAGCTTTGATTTCTGCGATCTTCGCCAGAGCCTGCACACGGTTTAGAGGCCTCCCCCCCATGACAGGAAGTTGTTTTACTGGTTCAGGTATCGTCTCACCACGGTTAATTCGCGTGGTCATACAGGTCAGCTCATCGGCAGCTTTACGCCGTAATTCCGCGTCAGTCAGCGCATTGGCCCGCATGTTCTGGTACAGGTTGGTAACCAGCCAGTAGTGCGCGTTTGATTTCCACGGATAAGACTCTGCATCCGGATACAGGCCACGCTTCCGGCAATACTCATAAACCATATCAACCAGCTCGCTGGCGTTTGGCAGCCCGGCGGTAACGGATGCTTCTTCCCGGCACCAGGCGACAAACTGCCCGGGTGATGGCAGGAATGGTCGATTCTGCCGACGGGCTACGCGCATTCCAGCGTTAACCTGTTCCATCGTGGTGATCCCATTTTCCCGGAAAGCCAGAACCCACTGGCGGCGGATTTCGTTCAGTTCGTTCTGGTCCCGGTTAGCCAGGCTCGCCGGGAAAGTTGCCAGTAACTGGCTGAACACACCGTTGATGATCTGCGCTACCTGCTGTACCTGCGGCTTTTCGTCGTACTGTTCCGGCATGTTGTTGGCGATCCGGCGCATCTGCTCACGGTCAAAGTTAACCATCTGTGCGGCGATGTTTTTCATAAATCCACCTCGTAAATCCAGTCAGTGTTTGTCAGGTCGAGTTTTGATTTTCCGGCTGTCACGCCAGCCTGTTGCTTGTTACGGTTGATTTCGAGCTGGGTCCACTTGTCGCGGAGTTTGGCCGGGCTCAGCACGTTACCGGACCAGAAGTTGTCCTGGCATGCCCAACGGAACAGCACGCACATGTCGCGGTGGTTACGTCCATCACGTTCGCGCATCAGGCGGATATCGTTAGCCCACCCTGCAAAATTCGGTTTTCTGGCTGATGGCGCGATGGTCTTCACCATGTCAAACATCCACTCTGCGGCGGTCAGGTCTTCTGCTGTCCCCCACTTGCTGCCGCTCTGAATTGCAGCATCCGGTTTCACCACAGGAAGATCGTTTTCTGGTTGGTCAGAGGATTCGCCAGAATTCTCGGACGAAAAAGGTTTTATATTGTCTTTTGTTAGTTTGTCTTTTGTGTTTACCTGATTCGGGTAAACGCCTTTACCTAATTTGGGTAAACTTTTTTTACCTGATTCAGGTAAATTTACCTCTTTCAGGTAAACTTTATTTTTCTTACCTGATTCGGGTAATGTTGACCATTCACTGACCACATTATTAATGCCGGTATTCCGCCCGCTCTGAATAAAAATCCCACGCTTTACCAGAACACTTTTTGCAGCAGAACACTTGTGCGGCAATATCCCGGTCAACTCGGAAAGTTGCTCGTTGCTCACCCAATCCAGTTTTTTATTAAAGCCATATGTTTTGCGCATGACAGCCAGGAAGACCAGAAGCTGGTGCTGTGTTAATCCGGCCAGCATCACAGCTTCCAGCAACTCATTTGCAATGCGCGTATAACCATCATCGAGATCTGCCACACGCGGCTCCTTTTGTGCCGCATCCGGCACTGGAAAATTGAATATCTCAGCAGTGTTTGCCATAATTCCTCCCGCAATGAGTGTGTTACGATTTGCACCTGAAAGTCGGTTCTGTTCCCGCAGACCGACTTTCGCCATTTTTGAACCTGTCATATTGCCCCCAGCATGGTGGTGACCATCGCCATCAATGGACCAGCCAGATCCGGGTCCACTCGAAACATCGACACAATGCCTTCACTCATCTCCTTCAGTTTCTGGTGGCGTGGTGCGTTGAGAATGACAGCCTGTTTTGCCTCACTGAGTTCCTTTTCCATTTCAGCCAACCTAGCCATAAAGCTATCCTGCTCAACCAGGTAACCGCGATATTCCAGCGGTAGTACCGCCAGAATTGCCGGGGTCAGTTCACGCACGTTATTTCGGTATTTTTCAGAATCGAATTTGTTATCGAGGAAGCGGAACAGCTTCTGGCGTGCACGGCTGACATCATCAGGGAAATCGATGGTGCCGCCGCCCTGCTCCCGATACTCATTCACAATGAGTGCGGCAACAACATCCTGATTATCTGCAGCCGACCAGGCGCGGACGGCATCACGGATTTTTTCGTGGCCTGGAGCTTGTTTTGTTTGAGAACGATTTATCACCGCAGTCGGGCTAAATCCGCTAGTCTGTTGGTATGTAAGTGGTTGCATAGTCATTGCCTTATCAGTTAACGCCGCAGTTTAGGCGGCAGAATTACTCGCGTTAAACAATGGTGCGAGGTCGGGACGAATATCTGCTGGTTTAATCTTTCCACCAGTGGCTGAGACAATTTTCATTACATAGCGGGCATCAATTCCGCCACCGTGTAGCCAACGCCAAACAGTGGGTTGGGCTACACCGCATAGATCTGCCAGTCGTTTTTGACTACCTGTAATACTGATTGCGAGTTGAATGGTTTGATTTGTCATTATCAATTCCTATTGGTATTGCAACGAATAAATAATAGCAATGCGTATTAATCATAACAATAGCAAAACGTGTTTTGACCATCAATACGCAAGCGTATAAATTAAAACTTATGAAAAAAGAAACTCTTGCTGATCGCTTAAACCTAGCGATGGAACAATCTGGAATGTCTCAAGGCGCTCTTGCAAAGGCGTCTGGCGTAGCTCAACCCACAATCTGGAGACTGACAAGCGGCAACGCGCGCGGCTCAACAAAAATTGTTGAAATAGCTAATGCATTGGGTGTTCGAACAGAGTGGCTCTCATCAGGCATAGGCCCGATGAGAAATGACGGTCAACAATTAGGGAAGCCTACTGCCAACCATCCCAAATACTTCAAGATTGACGTTCTTGATATAGAAGTGAGTGCCGGGCCGGGAGTCATCAACCGTGAGTTTGTAGAAGTTCTACGCTCGGTTGAGTACTCGTTTGACGATGCTCGTCACATGTTCGATGGTAGGAAGGCAGAAAATATCCGCATCATTAACGTGCGTGGTGACAGCATGTCAGGAACGATCGAACCAGGTGATCTGCTGTTCGTTGATATCACGGTTAAATCTTTCGACGGTGATGGCATCTATGCGTTTCTGTACGACGACACCGCCCATGTAAAGCGCCTGCAAATGATGAAGGATAAGCTGCTGGTTATCTCTGATAACAAGAGCTACTCACCGTGGGACCCGATCGAGAAAGACGAGATGAACCGGGTGTTCATCTTCGGTAAGGTTATTGGGAGCATGCCCCAGACGTACAGGAAACATGGATAATCAGTACTGTGCTGATGAGTCGTTTAGGGGATAGTAAATTTAATTAGAATTAGACGAGAGCGATTTATGGATTGTGACGCTTTACAGGATATAAAAATCTCTCTTAGGTATGACGGAAAAGATGCTTTAAATCATGAAATAGATTTGAACTGCCTAGGAGAATCCCTAAAGGGTTTTTCTAAAGTTCTCTCAACAGCAGCTTCTTTCTCTGTTACACAAAAATATAGTAAATACATTAATTATCAGGAAGTTAAGGTTTACGCACGCGAAGCAAAAGCTAACTGCTTTACTCTTGAAGCAGTTCTTAACTTCGCCACTCAGAACCAGTTGTTCTCGGGGATCGCCGCAACTATACTTGGCGCAATACTACAATATATTTTTGCGAGAAATTCTAACAAGAAAGATGAAATGAAAGCTTTGCAGCAGTCACTTGAAAAGGCCATAGAGGCACTAGGAAACAAGGATGCTGGAACCATTGATAAGTTGATCTCTTTGATTGACCGAATGGCTGTAGAGCTTCGCCCCTCTGTAAGGCAGGCAGTATCACCTATTGGTAATACTTGCGATCAGATAAGTGTTGCAACAAATGTTGACGGCTGCCTTCTAAAAGTTAACGAGAGAGATAAAGCTGAAATTGATAGGCTTGATGATGATGAAGTTCTCGGTCTTCGTGAGTATCGTGCTTTTCTTACAGAATTTGATGCACAAAATATGACAGCTAAAATAATTTTAGATGGTGATGACTCAAAAAAGAGAATCACTGCTGAAATTAGCGATCCAGCTGCAGGAAAGAAGAATAACCCGTATATTAGAGCTCTTAGTGCATATATATCAACCAAAGGTGATCCATCTGCAGTATTCACTATAACCGCAAAGGCTACTGTTAAAAAAGGCCAGATAAACAGGTTATTTATTGTAGATGCGAAATGATTTCCCCGGCCGTCGTGCCGGGTTTTCTTTTGCCTCCCCTCATCACACACCGTTCAAAAAACCACCACAACCTCCCTTCAGTTATCGCTATGCGATGCAAGTCACAAAATTAATTCTTTTTGCTATCAAACAGTTAATATCAAAACACATCAATCAATAGCTATAAGTATTGATACCACCAATAGCAATGGCTATTATTACCATGTCGCAACAACACAACGATACGGCAACCACCTGATTCACCGTTGCGATGACCGCTTAGATCCGCAGCTTGAATTTCGGCAGGCTCCGGGGAGTGCGAGGGGTGAAACGGACGCGTGAACGTCGGTGTGACCAGCTGAAATCAACTCAACATTTCATACCTTAGTCGCTTCAACGAGGCGGCTTAGTTATGACAACCGGCGGCCATCCACCGCCTGAATACGCGCAGAAGTCTCTATATGTTCAGCAGCCCAGCTTACGGGCAGGAGTTTTTATGGTTCATCAACATTACGGAACGCAGACCGTTAATCGCAGCGCGGTCATGCCAGGAATGCTGGTCAAACACAAAGATGGTACCTGGACTGCATCAGCTAATTTACGCGGACGGCTATATCTGCATCGCGGCATCGAGCGCACTTATACCCGTGATTTGCTCGTGGAAGTTTTTCTCGACGGACGCGGTAACGGCCTGAATCACTAATCCCCTTTCCTGTTTTCCTAATCAGCCTGGCATTTCGCGGGCGATATTTTCACAGCCATTTTCAGGAGTTCAGCCATGAACGCTTATTACATTCAGGATCGTCTTGAGGCTCAGAGCTGGGCGCGTCACTACCAGCAGATCGCCCGTGAAGAGAAAGAGGCAGAACTGGCAGACGATATGGCAAAAGGCCTGCCCCAGCACCTGTTTGAATCGCTATGCATCGATCATTTGCAACGCCACGGGGCCAGCAAAAAAGCCATTACCCGTGCGTTTGATGACGATGTTGAGTTTCAGGAGCGCATGGCAGAACACATCCGGTACATGGTTGAAACCATTGCTCACCACCAGGTTGATATTGATTCAGAGGTATAAAACGGATGAGTACAGCACTCGCAACGCTGGCTGGGAAGCTGGCTGAACGTGTCGGCATGGATTCTGTCGACCCACAGGAACTGATCACCACTCTTCGCCAGACAGCATTTAAAGGCGATGCCAGCGATGCGCAGTTCATCGCATTGCTGATCGTCGCCAACCAATACGGCCTTAATCCGTGGACGAAAGAAATTTACGCCTTCCCTGATAAGCAGAACGGCATCGTTCCGGTGGTGGGCGTTGATGGCTGGTCCCGCATCATCAATGAAAACCAGCAGTTTGATGGCATGGACTTTGAGCAGGACAATGAATCCTGTACATGCCGGATTTACCGCAAGGACCGTAATCATCCGATCTGCGTTACCGAATGGATGGATGAATGCCGTCGCGAACCATTCAAAACCCGCGAAGGCAGAGAAATCACCGGGCCGTGGCAGTCGCATCCCAAACGGATGTTACGGCATAAAGCCATGATTCAGTGTGCCCGTCTGGCCTTCGGATTTGCTGGTATCTATGACAAGGATGAAGCCGAGCGCATTGTCGAAAATACTGCATACACTGCAGAACGTCAGCCAGAACGCGACATCACTCCGGTTAACGATGAAACCATGCAGGAGATTAACACTCTGCTGATCGCCCTGGATAAAACATGGGATGACGACTTATTGCCGCTCTGTTCCCAGATATTTCGCCGCGACATTCGCGCATCGTCAGAACTGACACAGGCCGAAGCAGTGAAAGCTCTTGGATTCCTGAAACAGAAAGCCACTGAGCAGAAGGTGGCAGCATGACACCGGACATTATCCTGCAGCGTACCGGGATCGACGTGAGAGCTGTCGAACAGGGGGATGATGCATGGCACAAATTACGACTCGGCGTCATCACCGCTTCAGAAGTTCACAACGTGATAGCAAAGCCCCGATCAGGAAAGAAGTGGCCTGACATGAAAATGTCCTACTTCCACACCCTGCTGGCTGAGGTTTGCACCGGTGTGGCTCCGGAAGTTAACGCTAAAGCGCTGGCCTGGGGAAAACAGTACGAGAACGACGCCAGAACCCTGTTTGAGTTCACTTCCGGCGTAAATGTTATTGAATCCCCGATCATCTATCGCGACGAAAGTATGCGCACCGCCTGCTCTCCCGATGGTTTATGCAGTGACGGCAATGGCCTTGAGCTGAAATGCCCGTTTACCTCCCGGGATTTCATGAAGTTCCGGCTCGGTGGTTTCGAGGCCATAAAGTCGGCTTACATGGCCCAGGTGCAGTACAGCATGTGGGTGACGCGAAAAGATGCCTGGTACTTTGCCAACTATGACCCGCGTATGAAGCGTGAAGGCCTGCATTATGTCGTGGTTGAGCGGGATGAAAAGTACATGGCGAGTTTTGACGAGATGGTGCCGGAGTTCATCGAAAAAATGGACGAGGCACTGGCTGAAATTGGTTTTGCATTTGGGGAGCAATGGCGATGAAGCATCCTCACGATAATATCCGGGTAGGCACGATCACTTTCGTCTACTCCGTTACAAAGCGAGGCTGGGTATTTCCCGGCCTTTCTGTTATCCGAAATCCCCTGAAAGCACAGCGGCTGGCTGAGGAGATAAATAATAAACGGGGGCTGTATGACTGATTTCACCGGAAGCAATACTCCTGCCGAACATCGCGACAGCTGGCGCACACCACCAGAGATTTTTGCTGCGCTTAATGCAGAGTTCGTTTTTCAACTTGATGCTGCCGCCAGCGAAAAAAACCGACTATGTCGGCTTTTTATCTCACAGGAGCAGAACACATTAACCACTTCATGGCCTGAAGCAATGGGATATGCCTCTGGTTATGTCTGGTTGAATCCACCATACAGCAATATTTCCCCTTTTGTGAAAAAGGCAGCCACTGAAAACAAATTCAGTAGTGTGGGATGTGTAATGTTATTGCCTGCTGACACATCTGTCGGATGGTTTCATGAAGCGATACAAACCGCCAGTGAGGTCAGATTCATCACGGCTGGACGACTGGCATTTATTAACCCACTCACTGAGAAACCCGTCAGTGGAAATAATAAAGGCTCGATGCTCATTATCTGGCACCCATACCCCCGTACACACTGCCACTTTACGACCGTTGATCGTGGAGAGTTGATGGCGTTCGGCTCAAGGATTCTTGCCCGTCGGGAGGCTGCATGACAACCACGGAATGCATTTTTCTGGCAGCGGGCTTCATATTCTGTGTGCTTATGCTTGCCGACATGGGACTTGTTCAATGACACCTCAGCAGGAAAACGCCCTTCGCAGCATTGCCCGTCAGGCTAATTCTGAAATCAAAAAAGCCAGACAGCAGTTTCCGGATAAAAACGTCGATGACATTTGCCGTAGCGTACTAAAGAAGCACCGCGAAACGGTAACGCTGATGGGATTCACACCGACTCATTTAAGCCTGGCGATCGGCATGTTAAACGGCGTCTTTAAGGAACGGTGAACATGAAAAGCAAAATCATCAGGGAGCTACAGGCTCCTTTTTTAGTGTTCGCATTCATCCTCAAGCGTATTAACCAACAATTCAGGGATTAATGGAAGATGACAGACATCATTGATTCAGCATCAGAAATCGAAGAATTACAGCGCAATACAGCAATAAAAATGCGTCGTCTGAACTACCAGACTGTATCCGCAACTCATTGTTGTGAGTGTGGCGATCCGATAGATGAGCGAAGACGCCTGGCTGTTCAGGGTTGTCGGACTTGTGCAAGTTGCCAGGAGGAGATCGAACTTAAGAACAAACAATGGGGACTGTGATGGCCTCAAAGCAGCAAATTTCAACATCGTCCAACTGAGGTGTAAAAATGTTCAGAATCATTTTTCCTAACACCTGGTACGTCGACCACCACGGCACTCCCTGCAAAATCCTGCGTTCTACCCACAACAAAGTTCACTACATCCGAAAAGGCAGAACATGTATCGCCAGCATGTTCCGCTTTAATCATGACTTTGAACCTGTGAATAAAGCTGATGCAGATCGGATAGCAGAAGAGATCGAAACGGCAGAACACATTAAGAAGTTACGTGACATGCGTTCAAAAAGCAGAGGTAACCATGGAATCATACAGCCTCACACTCGATGAAGCCTGTCAGTTTCTTAAGATATCCAGACCAACCGCCACCAACTGGATACGAACAGGCCGCCTACAGGCAACACGTAAAGATCCAACCAAGCCAAAATCTCCTTACCTCACAACACGGCAAGCCTGCATTGCGGCGCTTCAGTCTCCGCTGCATACTGTCCAGGTGAGCGCGGGTGATGGCATAACAGAGGAAAGAAAATGTCACTCTTCCGCAGAAATGAAATATGGTATGCCTCGTATTCGCTCCCGGGCGGGAAACGAATTAAGGAATCTCTTGGCACAAAGGACAAGCGGCAAGCTCAGGAGTTGCACGACAAGCGAAAAGCAGAACTCTGGCGAGTAGAAAAGCTAGGGGATTTACCTGATGTCACTTTTGAAGAGGCCTGCCTAAGATGGCTTGAGGAAAAAGCTGATAAAAAATCTCTCGATTCAGATAAAAGCCGGATTGAGTTCTGGCTTGAACATTTTGAGGGTATAAGGCTTAAAGATATCTCGGAGGCAAAGATTTACTCTGCTGTAAGCAGAATGCATAACAGAAAGACGAAAGAAATATGGAAACAGAAAGTTCAGGCCGCCATCAGGAAAGGTAAAGAACTGCCTGTTTATGAACCAAAGCCAGTATCAACTCAGACAAAGGCAAAGCATCTTGCCATGATAAAGGCCATTCTCCGTGCTGCAGAACGCGACTGGAAGTGGCTGGAAAAAGCGCCTGTCATCAAGATACCAGCGGTCAGAAACAAGCGAGTCAGATGGCTGGAAAAGGAGGAAGCAAAACGCCTTATTGATGAGTGCCCCGAACCACTGAAATCTGTCGTCAAGTTTGCGCTGGCAACTGGTCTGAGAAAGTCGAACATCATAAATCTGGAATGGCAACAAATCGACATGCAGCGACGAGTTGCCTGGGTGAATCCAGAAGAGAGCAAATCAAACCGCGCCATTGGTGTGGCGCTGAACGATACCGCCTGTAAAGTGTTGCGTGATCAAATAGGCAAGCATCACAAATGGGTGTTTGTACATACCAAGGCGGCTAAGCGAGCAGATGGAACATCAACGCCTGCGGTCAGGAAGATGCGCATCGACAGCAAGACATCATGGCTATCAGCTTGTCGTCGTGCAGGAATTGAAGATTTCCGTTTCCATGACCTCAGACACACCTGGGCAAGCTGGCTGATTCAGTCAGGCGTCCCATTATCAGTGCTTCAGGAAATGGGCGGATGGGAGTCCATAGAAATGGTTCGTAGGTATGCTCACCTTGCGCCTAATCATTTGACAGAGCATGCGAGGAAAATAGACGACATTTTTGGTGATAATGTCCCAAATATGTCCCACTCTGGAATTATGGAGGATATAAAGAAGGCGTAACTGATTGAATTGTAATGGCGCGCCCTGCAGGATTCGAACCTGCGGCCCACGACTTAGAAGGTCGTTGCTCTATCCAACTGAGCTAAGGGCGCGTTGATACCGCAATGCGGTGTAATCGCGTGAATTATACGGTCAACCCTTGCTGAGTCAATGGCTTTTGATCTGGTTGCTGAACAAGTGAACGACCGCGTCTGATTTTCTGATTTATTTCGCTATAGCGGCAAACAAACGTACACCGCTGCGCGTCTGAATCAAGAAAACCCGTATTTTCATGTATCAAAGTACAATTTCCCGCCCTAACGGAAAATTGTCCGATCCTATGAGACTGGTAACTATGAAACCAACGTCGGTGATCATTATGGATACTCATCCTATCATCAGAATGTCTATTGAAGTTCTGTTGCAAAAAAACAGTGAATTGCAGATTGTCCTCAAAACGGATGATTACCGCATAACCATCGATTATCTCCGAACCCGTCCTGTTGATTTAATCATTATGGATATAGACTTGCCCGGTACAGACGGTTTTACCTTCCTGAAAAGGATCAAACAAATCCAGAGTACAGTGAAAGTATTATTTTTATCATCGAAATCAGAATGCTTTTATGCTGGCAGAGCGATACAAGCTGGTGCTAACGGTTTTGTCAGTAAATGCAATGATCAGAATGATATTTTTCACGCCGTTCAGATGATCCTCTCCGGATACACTTTTTTCCCCAGCGAAACGCTCAACTATATAAAAAGCAATAAATGCAGTACGAATAGTTCAACGGTCACGGTGCTATCTAATCGTGAAGTGACCATATTACGTTATCTGGTTAGCGGATTATCCAATAAAGAAATTGCCGATAAGTTATTACTTAGCAATAAAACAGTTAGTGCGCATAAATCTAATATTTATGGCAAGCTAGGTTTGCATTCAATTGTAGAGCTTATCGACTACGCCAAATTATATGAATTAATATAATATTAATTGTAATTGATCATAAATATCGCATCCGCTTTCGCCACACCTGGCTGAACACCGCTGGCTAACGCTCGATAATTGGCAAAAAAGTTTAGTGTGACATTGCCATTTGCATCTACTTCCTCAGTCGGACTCGCCTCCCCCAGTGCGAGCCGGGAGCGATCGCTATTACGTAATTCGATGGCGACGGTTTGTGCCATTGCGGGATCATCCAGAGCCAGCAGGTTGGCATCAGATGCCGGCGTTCCCGTAAATAAAATCGCAACTGAACCCGGAGGACATCCCTCCAGCCGCAGGCTAAAAGGGACGAGTGCCGTGGTATCGCCAGCGCTCAGTAATTGTGTCGTAGGCCATCTGCCTAAATCTACCGTCTTATCCTTATCCGCTGTGTTTACGGTACAGGAGAAATCAACAACGTTACCGTGCAAATTGATATTAATCGTTCCTAAAGGGTCAACTGCCCATCCACTGGAACTCCACAGTAGCCCGCAGAAACAGCTAAAGAGTACTCTTCTCATTCTCCGTACCTCATTGATAATCGACGCGTAAATACCCCAGCGCGCTAAACGGCCCTTCGGTCGGTTTTTGACCGGTAATACTGATAGGCCAGGCGCGAAGTGTGACATTGGCTGCCGCAGCTGCATCCAGACGGAAAGGAATAACGCTATTGAGATCGTTAGGCGTGATCGGCGTATCGTTCTGATCGGCCACAATAAAACCTAAATCCTGATTGTCCGACACCATCGCCTGACCAGAAACGGCACTGGCTTCCAGACGCATTGTTAAATAAGCCTGCGCAGCAACATTCGTACATTTGATCGCAATGCTCTTGGTTTGCGGCATGACACCAGCTGGTCGATTCCCCGGCCCTGCCGCACTAAATAACGATGCGCCGATATCACCAAAATCAAATTCAACAATTTGCCCGGCATTTAATTCGCAGTTTTGCGGTACTTCAACCCGGCCACCAAAACTAATGGTATAAACAGGTGTAACCAACGGATCGTTAGGCGTTGATGTCACATACACGGTAAACATCACCTGTCTGGGGATCTCCACCATGTTAATAAAGGGACGAATAACCTTTAAACGAAATATCAAACGAGAATCCATCACCCCGAACGGAAGGTTTTGCGAAACGTTAGGATCTGTTCCCATACGAATATAATTTTGCGGGGGGAATTGAATATCCATCACGCTATCAACCAGACTCATCGCACCTAATAGATAATCATTTAATTGCATATATTTATAATTATCGATAGTTTCCTGAACAATAAAGTTGGTGACATAACTACGGTATGTATAATTCACCAGCGTGCCGGGTGGACAAATTGCTGACACACCTACCCAGCCGGATTTTTCCGGTAAAACAACAATCTGGCCTGGCTGGTTATTGGTGCTATTAAAGACATTTGAGAGATCATAGTGTTCATCTTCTGCTACGCCAGTACTATTTGCACAAACAGTAGCCCAGGATATGTTTGCCAGACACAAACATGCCATTGCCAATAATAATCTGCAGATTATCTTCATTGATAATTTCCTTTATGAGCCAGGATGTGTGCAAACTGCCGAAATAACAGTGACGGCTTGCTGTAAGCTTTGCTTCGGCAATACATAGTGCGCAATGCAGCGTGAGTTCGCGCCGTCTCCCCACTGAACCAGTAATTCACCAGACAATGGCGCACCGCTTAAATAAACTTGCCCGTCATCACCCACCATACTGGTTATTCCGGTACTGTTTTCCCGTACCAGTGATCCAAACGGCACCGGTTTTCCGCCCTGGGTAACGGTAATGAGCGCCCGCACGCCTATGCGGGTATCAAAATTGGCACGAACCAACGCGCCTTGCGTCGGCACAACGCTGCTAATATTTTTTTCAACATCGATGGAATTCCCCATCGTATTGGTATCAAGCGCGATACGGTTATACCGATAAACCGTGGCATACGGCATCACCGCATAGCCGCGCCAGTCGGTTAAAATGCCAGTTTGATTTTCAATGCGTACACCGCCTGCGCCTGGCGCTTTAATCAAAACATTGGTATCCCCTAAAGGCTGGCTCAGCGTTATACCATTTTCATGCCCGACCACACCGCCAGACAGCTGCCAGTTAACGTCATGTTGATCGCGGTCGTAGTTATACCCGACCCCCAGCGTACCGTAAGCGGCCTGCCAGTTTGCCGTGGCGCTGCCCGTATACCCATTATTCGAGGTATCGCCCTGGCTTACGTGATAACTCAGGTTGTGGCCTTCCAGTAAGGTCCCACCAACGCCTGCCAGCCAGCTATTTTGCCCGTTGCTGTTACGGTTGGCGTTAAAGGAGGCATAAGCGCGATCGAGCGCATTTTCCCGGGTGTAGCGACGTTTGGTCAGGACATTGAAAGGCACTGAAACATTAAGTCCGACAATACGTTCGTTATCGGGGATCCCTACAGATTCATTCCACGAAAATGAGAGTGAGTAACTGATGCCAACCCAGCTGCTGGTATACCCCACCTGATACCACGTATCTGAATCCGAAGTATTCCAGTATTTTTGATGGGTACCAGAAATATAAAGCGAGCCAAAGTCATTAAGTGATTGTGAAATATTTAACTGCAAACGGTCTTTACGGCTAAAGCGTAAATTGTGGTAATTCACGATTATCGGTTCATCGCGATGCTCACCGTCGTAATCGTAATCATATTCGTACCCCTCCATTCGACGATACGCAACATCATCAAGGGTATAAAAACCTTGTGTCGAATAGCGGTAACCCATTAACTGAAAATTGGTGCCGAAAGTGTTCATTGATTTCGCATAGAGGAAGCGAATGGAATCCCCCTCATGACGACTGTCGTCGGCTAACTGACTGCGCGCATGCGTTACATCCAGCGACACTGCGCCCCAATTCCCGAGGTTGCGCCCCAGCCCTAACAAAAAGGCGGTGTAATTGGCAGATAATTGCGTCCCGCCATAGGCAGTAAATTCCTGTGGTAAACCGCCGAGTGCCGTGCCCTGAAAAAAGAAAGGTGATGATTGCTGACTATTACCGCTACGAAAATCGCCCGCCGTCAGGTCAAATTTGAAACGCCCTTCGCGTTGTAAAATTGGCACTGTTGAATACGGAATCGTGTAATTCTGCTGATTGCCATCGCGTTCGTCGATGGTGACGTCCAGATCGCCATTTGAAGATGTCGGGTGCAAATCTGTAATTTCAAAAGCGCCGGGGGAAACATAGCTTTGATAGATAATAAAACCATTTTGCCGAATCGTTAGCTGGGCCGCCGTACGGGCAATCCCACGTACCGTTGGGGCAAAACCTTGCTGGCTATCAGGATACATATTATCGGAAGAATAAAGCCGTACACCTCGAAATCCGACGCCATCGAAAATATCACTCCCTGTATTACCGTCTCCCATTACCAGTTCACTTTTCAGCGGAATAATGGCGCGCTGTACCCAGGTGCCAATATTATTCCACTGTTCTGAATGATATCCATTTCCGCGAAAATAGTTCCAGGAACCATTGTTGCGTAAACGCCACGGGCCAATATTAATCCCGCTGAGTTCACTAAAAAAATAGCTATCGTTACCATTACCTCTGTTACCGGTGAAATTATAATTCAGGAGTAAAGCAGGAATACCTTCATCCCACTCTTCAGGCGGAATGTAACCGTGAGCGCTACTCAACAACGCTATCTGAGGAATAGTGATGTTCAGGCGCATCGCTGCAAAATCAAAGTTAATTGTGGCATCAGGTACAGCTTTCAGTAAATTGATGCATTTATTATTTTGCTGCTGGGCTAACTCGGGGAATGCACTGCTATTAAGGCCAATTCGTTCAAGGAGTGCCTGGTTAAAACAAGGCATTAACCCACCTGATTTATCACCTGTATTTACTGTCGTCGATTCAAATACGATATCCTGTGAACCAATGAACTCATCATTACGCCAGAGATCCACCCGATACACACCCGCAGGTTGATGATTACCTCTCTCAAAGCGCGATAAATCAGCAACGGATGTGCCATTCTCTAATAAAAATGCCGGGTTGAAATAACTTTCCGCATAGCTTAAAAAGGAGGGTAAAATGGCAAGAGATGAATAACAAATTCCGGCCAGACACCAGCTATACCTCTGCGGAATATCCGTAGTAGTGGGTATTTTCATAATTAGCTCTGATATTGTCAGATGATTCGGTTAGTTTAAGTTCACTTCTCTGACCGGGGTTACTGAACCATAATCATTAACGGTCTGAAATTTCAGCTTTCCCTGCACTCCTGAGGGTAAGGGAATTTGTGAATTAACTCTGGGTGCAGCCATAGCATTCCCCAGTTTTTGGCTGCCCACTTGCAAGTTAACCAGGGTGACATAAAAAGGTGATGGATTATGAACATTGATATAGTTACCGGATCGCGAAAACTTGAGTGTGTCCGGCGCTTCTGCGGGTAATTCTTGTAATTGAATTGGACGGAGAAATAATTTCATGCGCGATAAAATCGCCAGTTGCAAAACATTCCTGCCGTTCAATGCATTTTTATCTACCGAAGGGATCGTCTTAACATTCATCCAGAACAGAGACTCACGATCTGCCGCCAGCGGTGGACCGGTGTAAATAATACGCAAAGTATTTTCGCTTTTGGGTTCACTAACAAACAGTGGCGGTGTAATGATGAATGACTTTTCTTTTACACCGCTGCTGTTTTCAATCCACGAATTGACCAGAAAGCGCTCATTGGTATGGCTATTTCTAATCCATACTGCAGTCTGTTTAGCATCAGCGGGATAAATAATACGCGTGGCACCTAATGCGATCCCTCCGGCAGCATGGGCGCTGGCCGAAATGATTAAATAAAATATAATGAGCATCAATAACTTTATTTTAGTCATCATAGTTAATACGCCTTGTGTATTCCTGACGGCAAAAATAAGAATTATAAAGAAATGATTGCTTTGGTTTCTTACAACACATCATTCCCTTTTCATTTAATAAAGCGGCATGATACAAAGTGAGCGTGATTTCGATTTACATTGCCACCATACCGCTTCAGACAACCGGTACATTACTTTGTTATAAGACGTGATATATAATTCAAAACAACGTGGTTTTGATTATTCGTATCTCATAATAAAAGTCGCGTCAGCATTTGCTTGCCCTGCTGATGCACTTGTACCGGTGCCTTTATAACGTGCAGAAAAATGAAGAACGTTGGTCCCGGGGATCAAGTTCTGGTTGGTTGAGAAGCTATTCCCATCAGGTTTGAGAATTGCGGATGTATTATCAAGTATTTCAATACCGACACCCGTTGCTGTTGTTGTATTAGTACTGGATGCAATGGCCAATAAATTATCATTGATTGCATCCGCCTGACCAGAAAATGCAACGGCAGCATTAGCGGCAACGACAGGATCGCAGTCGTTCAACTGTATAGTGAATGGAATTAATGCAGAGGTATTACCAACAGCATTGAAAATATCGGTACGATATTGACCGAGTGTGACAACCTGGTCTGCCGAGTCAGTATTCACTGAACAGGCAGCATTCACCAGTTCGCCTTCAAAGTGAATTGTACCACCATCTACAACGGCAGCATAACTACCCGTAGCGGCGAATAGTGCGGCGGCCAGCGCAGACGAAATAAATCTTAATTTCATATATATTCCTTCAATCTCATTTATCGACTCCACATCCGTATATAACCGATTACTTTATTTAAGACACTGATAGTAGTAAATTCCTTTTTATCCTCTAAGAATGTCTTAATTGAAAATATGCACTCTATTCTAAAAAACAGAGAGCCCCGTTAGATGAATACTTCCGCGCAAAATATATTCAACACAAATATAGACCTGAAGCGGTAAATTACCAGGCTGAAAATTCTTTTTATATTGTCAGGTATTTCTTAAATTATCTTAATCCTTTGACAAGGAAATAAGTCAGTTCCAGATTTACAACGCCATCATGGACGAAAAATGAAGCTTTCAATCTCAGCGACAGTGCGCCTCACCTTCGCACGAGGTCGCTTCACGCGATAAATCTGAAACGAAACCTGACAGCGCGTCCCGCTTCTGACAAAATAGGCGCATCCCCTTCGACCTACGTAACAGATGGAATCCTCTCTCTGATGGCAGCAAAGATTATTGACGGTAAAACGATTGCGCAGCAGGTGCGCTCTGAAGTTGCTCAAAAAGTTCAGGCGCGTATTGCAGCCGGACTGCGGGCACCAGGACTGGCCGTTGTGCTGGTGGGTAGTAACCCTGCATCGCAAATTTATGTCGCAAGCAAACGCAAGGCTTGTGAAGAAGTCGGGTTCGTCTCCCGCTCTTATGACCTCCCGGAAACCACCAGCGAAGCGGAGCTGTTGGAGCTTATCGATGCGCTGAATGCCGACAACACCATCGATGGCATTCTGGTTCAACTGCCGTTACCGGCGGGTATTGATAACGTCAAAGTGCTGGAACGTATTCATCCGGACAAAGACGTGGACGGTTTCCATCCTTACAACGTCGGTCGTCTGTGCCAGCGCGCGCCGCGTCTGCGTCCCTGCACCCCGCGTGGTATCGTCACACTGCTTGAGCGTTACAACATTGATACCTTCGGCCTTAACGCCGTGGTGATTGGCGCATCGAATATCGTCGGTCGCCCAATGAGCATGGAACTGTTGCTCGCAGGTTGCACCACCACCGTGACTCACCGCTTCACTAAAAATCTGCGTCATCACGTAGAAAATGCCGATCTATTGATCGTTGCCGTCGGTAAGCCAGGCTTTATTCCCGGTGACTGGATCAAAGAAGGCGCAATTGTGATTGATGTCGGCATCAACCGTCTGGAAAATGGCAAGGTTGTAGGCGACGTGGTGTTTGAAGACGCGGCTAAACGCGCCTCATACATTACGCCCGTACCCGGCGGCGTTGGCCCGATGACGGTTGCCACGCTGATTGAAAACACGCTACAGGCGTGCGTTGAATATCATGATCCACAGGGTGAGTAACATGGCGACATTTTCTTTAGGTAAACATCCGCACGTTGAGCTGTGCGACTTGCTGAAACTGGAAGGCTGGAGCGAAAGCGGCGCGCAGGCGAAAATCGCGATTGCCGAAGGCCAGGTGAAAGTCGACGGTGCGGTTGAAACGCGCAAACGCTGCAAAATCGTCGCCGGTCAGACAGTGAGTTTTGCAGGTCACAGCGTACAGGTTGTTGCCTGATCCCTTTCCCGGCCTGTATCAACAGGCCGGTTCTCTTTTCAGACTTTTGCCCTCTACGCCCCGTTCATCCATGCTGATAGCATCGACATTTTGCCGAAGCGACCATCATGCCAACCGTTATTACGCACGCCGCCGTTCCCCTTTGCATTGGTTTAGGGTTGGGTTCGAAAGTCATCCCTCCGCGCCTGTTATTTGCCGGAATCGTCCTGGCGATGCTGCCCGATGCCGACGTGTTGTCGTTTAAATTTGGCGTTGCTTACGGCAATGTTTTTGGTCATCGCGGGTTTACCCATTCGCTGGTGTTTGCGTTTGTTGTCCCGCTGTTATGTGTGCTGATTGGACGTCGATGGTTCAGGGCTGGGCTGATTCGCTGCTGGCTGTTTTTAACCGTCTCGTTGCTATCGCACAGCTTGCTGGATTCGGTAACCACTGGCGGTAAAGGGGTTGGCTGGCTGTGGCCGTGGTCAGATGAACGCTTTTTCGCTCCCTGGCAGGTGATTAAAGTCGCGCCGTTTGCATTGTCTCGTTACAGCACGCCGTACGGGCACCAGGTGATTATTTCTGAATTGATGTGGGTGTGGTTGCCGGGGATGCTACTGATGGGAATGTTGTGGTGGCGCAGGCGATAACCGGATGCGAAAACTCGCATCCGGCAATAGCGCAATTACTTACGACGCCAGGTGGTCCCTTGCGGGCCATCTTCCAGCACGATCCCCATCTCGTTAAGACGGTCACGCGCCGCATCTGCCGCCGCCCAGTCTTTCGCTTTACGGGCATCCAGACGCTGTTGAATTAACGCTTCAATCTCAGCCACTTCGCTGTCGTCTGCCTGCGCGCCGCTTTGCAGGAACGCTTCCGGTTCTTGCTCCAGCAGGCCCAATACAGCGGAAAGTTTACGCAGGTGAGATGCCATTGCATTCGCCGCTGCCATATCTTCTGCTTTCAGACGGTTCACTTCACGCGCCATATCAAACAGTACGGAATAGGCTTCCGGGGTGTTGAAATCGTCGTCCATCGCTTCAATAAAGCGCGCTTCAAACGCTTCACCACCCGCAGGCGCAACGGTTTTATCGGTGCCGCGCAGCGCAGTGTAGAGACGCTCCAGCGCCGCACGCGCCTGCTTCAGGTTCTCTTCGCTGTAGTTCAGCTGGCTGCGATAGTGGCCCGACATCAGGAAGTAACGCACGGTTTCAGCATCGTAGTATTTCAGCACATCGCGCACGGTAAAGAAGTTACCCAGCGATTTGGACATCTTCTCGCGGTCAACCATCACCATCCCGGAGTGCATCCAGTAATTCACATACTGACCATCATGGGCACAGGTGGACTGCGCGATTTCGTTTTCGTGGTGCGGGAACATCAGGTCTGAACCGCCGCCGTGGATATCAAAGTGGTTACCCAGCTGCTTGCAGTTCATTGCCGAACATTCAATGTGCCAGCCTGGACGGCCCGCGCCCCACGGAGACGGCCAGCTCGGTTCGCCCTCTTTCGACATCTTCCACAGAACGAAGTCCATCGGGTTGCGTTTGTCGTCGACCACGTCAACGCGCGCGCCTGCTTGCAGCTGGTCAAGATCCTGACGCGACAGCACGCCATATGTCGGATCGGTCGGGACGTCGAACATCACGTCGCCGTTGTCCGCCACATAAGCGTGACCTTTGGCGATCAGTTGTTCAGTGAGTTCAATAATTTCTGCGATATGGTGCGTCGCGCGCGGCTCCATATCCGGGCGCAAAATGTTCAAAGCATCAAAATCTTTGTGCATTTCGGCGATCATGCGATCCACCAGCGCCACAAAGCTTTCGCCATTTTCATTGGCGCGTTTGATGATTTTGTCATCGATATCGGTAATGTTACGCACATACTTCAGCTTATAGCCGAGGAAACGCAGGTAACGCGCAACCACGTCAAAGGCAACAAAGGTACGCCCGTGACCGATATGACAGAGATCGTAAACGGTGATTCCACACACGTACATGCCGACTTCCCCGGCGTGAATAGGCTTAAATTCCTCTTTTTGGCGTGTCAGAGTATTGAAGATTTTTAGCATCGAAGATTCCGTTTAGACATGTGTGGGTAATTGAGTTGCGTATAATACCCATATTTCCCGCGCGAATCAGCATACATTGCGTGATGATCCGATCGTGCGGTTATGCTATAACACCACCCTATATATGACCCGAACCGGGTTGAAGCACCAATCAAACGGAACAGGATGCAAAAATGGTTACTTTCCACACCAATCACGGCGATATTGTCATCAAAACTTTTGACGATAAAGCACCTGAAACAGTTAAAAACTTCCTGGACTACTGCCGCGAAGGTTTTTACAACAACACCATTTTCCACCGTGTTATCAACGGCTTTATGATTCAGGGCGGCGGTTTTGAACCGGGCATGAAGCAAAAAACCACCAAAGACCCGATCAAAAACGAAGCCAACAACGGTCTGAAAAATACCCGTGGTACGCTGGCAATGGCCCGTACTCAGGCACCGCACTCTGCAACTGCACAGTTCTTCATCAACGTGGTTGATAACGACTTCCTGAACTTCTCTGGCGAAAGCCTGCAAGGTTGGGGTTACTGCGTGTTTGCTGAAGTGGTTGAAGGCATGGACGTGGTAGACAAAATCAAAGGTGTTGCAACCGGTCGTAGCGGTATGCACCAGGACGTGCCAAAAGAAGACGTTATCATTGAAAGCGTGACCGTTAGCGAGTAATCGTGGCGACACTCTTTATTGCAGATCTTCATCTCTGCGCGGAAGAACCGGCGATCATCGCCGGTTTTCTGCGTTTTTTAGCGGGGGAAGCCCGCAAGGCCGACGCGCTGTATATTCTTGGCGATCTGTTTGAAGCGTGGATTGGCGACGACGATCCCAACCCACTCCATCGCCAGATGGCGGCAGCGATCAAAGCGGTGTCCGATTCCGGTGTTCCCTGTTATTTCATTCATGGCAACCGTGATTTTCTGCTCGGCAAACGCTTTGCCCGTGAAAGCGGCATGACGTTATTGCCGGAAGAAAAGGTGCTCGAACTGTATGGTCGCCGGGTATTGATTATGCATGGCGACACGCTGTGCACCGATGACGCCGGTTATCAGGCTTTTCGCGCCAAAGTCCACAAACCCTGGCTGCAAACGCTATTCCTCGCCCTGCCGTTGTTTGTGCGCAAACGCATTGCCGCGCGAATGCGAGCGAACAGCAAAGAAGCCAACAGCAGTAAATCGCTGGCGATCATGGACGTTAACCAAAACGCGGTGGTCAGTGCGATGGAAAAACATCAGGTGCAATGGCTGATTCACGGGCATACCCATCGCCCGGCAGTACATGAACTTATCGCCAATCAGCAACCTGCTTTCCGCGTCGTGCTGGGTGCCTGGCATACTGAAGGTTCAATGGTGAAAGTCACGGCAGATGACGTTGAGCTGATTCATTTTCCGTTTTAAATACCCGCAACTTTGCTGATTTCACAGCCACGCAACCGTTTTCCTTGCTCTCTTTCCGTGCTATTCTCTGTGCCCTCTAAAGCCGAGAGTTGTGCACCACAGGAGTTTTAAGACGCATGTCTTCCCGCAATAATCCGGCGCGTGTCGCCATCGTGATGGGGTCCAAAAGCGACTGGGCTACCATGCAGTTCGCCGCCGAAATCTTCGAAATCCTGAATGTCCCACACCACGTTGAAGTGGTTTCTGCTCACCGCACCCCCGATAAACTGTTCAGCTTCGCCGAAAGTGCCGAAGAAAACGGTTATCAGGTGATTATTGCGGGCGCAGGCGGCGCAGCGCACCTGCCTGGCATGATTGCCGCCAAAACGCTGGTGCCAGTGCTGGGCGTGCCAGTACAGAGCGCCGCACTGAGCGGTGTCGATAGCCTCTACTCCATCGTACAAATGCCGCGCGGCATTCCGGTGGGTACACTGGCGATTGGTAAAGCTGGCGCGGCAAACGCGGCGTTACTGGCAGCACAAATTCTTGCAACTCATGATAAAGAACTGCACCAGCGTCTGAATGACTGGCGCAAAGCCCAGACTGACGAAGTGCTGGAAAACCCGGACCCGCGAGGTGCGGCATGAAACAGGTTTGCGTCCTCGGTAACGGGCAGTTAGGCCGTATGCTGCGCCAGGCAGGCGAACCGTTAGGCATTGCTGTCTGGCCAGTCGGGCTGGACGCTGAACCGGCGGCGGTGCCTTTTCAACAAAGCGTGATTACCGCTGAGATCGAACGCTGGCCGGAAACCGCATTAACCCGCGAGCTGGCGCGCCATCCGGCCTTTGTGAACCGCGATGTATTCCCGATTATTGCTGACCGTCTGACTCAGAAGCAGCTTTTCGATAAGCTCCATCTACCAACCGCACCGTGGCAGTTACTTGCCGATCGCAGCGAGTGGCCTGCGGTGTTTGATCGTTTAGGTGAGCTGGCGATTGTTAAGCGTCGCACTGGTGGCTATGACGGACGCGGTCAATGGCGTTTACGCGCCGATGAAACCGAACAGTTACCGGCTGAATGCTACGGCGAATGTATTGTCGAGCAGGGCATAAACTTCTCTGGTGAAGTGTCGCTGGTTGGCGCGCGCGGTTTTGATGGCAGCACCGTGTTTTATCCGCTGACGCATAACCTGCATCAGGAAGGCATTTTGCGCACCAGCGTCGCTTTTCCGCAGGCCAACGCACAGCAACAAACACAAGCCGAAGAGATGTTGTCGGCGATTATGCAGGAGTTGGGCTATGTAGGCGTGATGGCAATGGAGTGTTTTGTCACCCCGCAAGGTCTGTTGATCAACGAACTGGCTCCTCGTGTGCATAACAGCGGTCACTGGACACAAAACGGTGCCAGCATCAGCCAGTTTGAGCTGCATCTGCGGGCGATTACCGATCTGCCGTTACCGCAACCGGTAGTGAATAGTCCGTCGGTGATGATCAACCTGATTGGTAGCGATGTGAATTATGACTGGCTGAAACTGCCGCTGGTGCATCTGCACTGGTACGACAAAGAAGTCCGTCCGGGCCGTAAAGTGGGGCATCTGAATTTGACCGACAGCGACACATCGCGTCTGACCGCGACGCTGGAAGCCTTAATCCCACTGCTGCCGCCGGAGTATGCCAGCGGCGTGATTTGGGCGCAGAGTAAGTTCAGTTAACCTGGTGCTCATATTCCTGCCGGATGCGGCGTGAATGCCTTATCCGACCTGTGGAAACAGTGATATTTCCAGGTCGGATAATCAGCATCGCATCAGGCACAAATACCGAATGCTACGACTACAGCGAAATACAGGTCCCCGCTTCGCCCGCCAGCGTCTCTTCAATCCGCGATAACGCCCCAATCCACGCAGGTTTGCCACGGCTTCTGACATAGCCACTCACCGCAGTCACCTTCGGCCCCATCGAACCATCGGCTTTGGCAAATGGCGCTAACTCATCCGGTGTGGCATGGCGAATGGCACGTTGCTGCGGCGTTCCCCAGTTTTCATATACCGCATCAGCATCGGTGAGGATCACCAGTCCATCGGCATTAATCTGCTCGGCGAGCAACGCAGCGGCGAGATCTTTATCAATCACCGCTTCACTCCCTGCCCCGTCTTTCGTCACAGGCACACCGCCGCCGCCACTGCAAATCACCACATGCCCCTCTTTGAGCAACAACTCAATGGCTTCGCTGTCGAGAATTTTACGCGGTTGCGGAGACGCCACCACCCGGCGTAAATATTTACCATCACGTTTCATCTGCCAGCCGTAAGCTGCTTCCAGTGCCTCTTGTTCTTCTGGCTGATAAACCGGACCAATAAATTTCTCTGGCTGCAAAAACGCCGGATCATCAGGCGAAACTTCAATGCGCGTCAGCACCGTCGTGACAGGCGGCATCTGCGGCTGTGCGCTCAAGCTCTGCGCCAGCATATAGCCAATCATCCCCTGGCTTTCCGCCACCAGCACATCCAGCGGATACGGTTCTACCTCTTTCCACGCCAGATTCTGTAACGCCAGCAGCCCCACCTGCGGCCCGTTGCCGTGAACAATTGCCAGCCGATAAGAACGGGCCAGGCGCGTCAACGCGGGTACAGCACTGGCGATATTGCGATATTGATTTTCTGCCGTCAGCGCTTCGCCGCGCTGGAGTAAGGCGTTGCCCCCAAGAGCCACAACCAGTGTTTTCATGGTTTTCCTTGTAATAATTGTTGACCAAGCCAGAACCCCAGCAGCGTATCTGCCCCTGACGTATGCCCCAGCGCCAGCAGCGAATCAATCGCAACAGCGGTACGTTTCGGGCAACTCAGAGCATGAACAAAGTGCAGGAGTGGCGAGGCGAAATATCCTTGCGCGGCATAACGTAAATAACTGACGCTCACCGCAGTGGTAACGAGTTGAAGATGGTCGGAACAGGCAAAAAAATGGCGACCGGAGCGTGCATCTAAAGCGCCATAATACCAGGCCGCCAGCAGCATTCCGCTCAGCGTGTCATCATGACTTGGCGTTAATCCCGGACCTTTACCCAGCCAGTGCCGCCAGTCGGTCTTCACGCCATTGAGCGCGGCCTGAAAACAGTGGCGAAACTGGCGTAATTCAGCAGGCAGCGGATCGCTTGTCGCCATCGCCAGTGGCCCGAAAAGCCCGGTTTCCTCCGCGCGTTGCATCCATGCAACGGCAAGCGGTTGAGGATGCGCAGGCGGCGTAATACGCAGCAGATAATAACGCTGTGGCTGTTTAACCGTGAAACGTCCGAGGCGAATCCCTTGAGCCACAACCTGTGGTCGTTCATTGCCGCATAATCCACCGCATAACGCATCGAATTGCGCGCGGCGAAGCACCCATCCTCCGGGGCCGAAACCACTACCCTGACGATGCAGCGTTAACAGTTCGCCGCTTTCCGTCATCAGGTTAATCGCCCGCCGCCACACTCCCGCTAACCGCCAGGACTGGCGATAATTCGGTGCGCTACGGCTGGCAAGTAGAGGATGGATGATCGTCATTGTGCGTTCCTCAACCAATCCCCATGCTTTCAGCCAGTGCTTCCAGCGCCTGCTCAAAGCACGCCAGCGGTGCCCGCACGGTGCCTGCGCCAATCTGCCCGATCCCCGCCTCTTTATGGGCGATACCGGTATTGATGAGTGGCGTAATGCCGGTTTCTACCACGCGACGAATGTCCAGTCCCAGGCACGCGCCCTGAAAATCCCAGCTTGGGATCTGCAACTGCATATTGCGTTCAAGGTAAATTTCCGCCATCTCTTCAGATACCGCTCTGGCCGCTTCCATGCCACCCGCACCGACAAAGCGCGTTACGCCAGGCGCTGCGATCATTGCCGCACCTCCGATACCAAAGGTTTCGGTAATCGCACTATCGCCCATATCCGGGTTCGCCAGATCCTGCGAGAAGCCGGTGAAAAACAGACCTTGCGGAGTGTTTACAGGCGCAGTAAACCAGCGTTCGCCCAGCCCGCTGACCCGAATCCCGAACATATTGCCATTGCGGGTCATTGCCGTGACGATGCTGCCTGCGCGGATCATCGCGCCAGCATCCATCGCCGCCTTGCAGTAAGCCATCGCGAGGTTGAGGAAGAACTGATCGGTCACGCTGAGGAAATCCATCACTTCCGCGATGTGCTGTTTATCATGATCGAGGCGAGCAATTTGTGGGGCCAGCGCACGCATTAACAGTGCTGAGGAAGCAATATTGCGTTGATGGAACTCATCGCCCATGGTAATGCCCTGCGCCATCATCGCGGTAAGATCGATACCGCGCTCCATGCGCCCCAGCGCCGCGCTTAATACTGGCATTAACACATCGCGCATCCAGCGATGGCGAGTCAGGACATCTTCGCCGTAAGCGCCAAAACGCATCACTTTGCCGATACCTTCGTTGAGGTTGCAGTACGCCCGGTTGCCGTCGGTCACGTTCTCGACCACCAGCATCGGCATACTGGCAGAAGTAATGCCGCCCATTGGCCCGACAGCATTCACATGGTGACAAGGAATGAAGTTCACTTTCCCCTGCTCCAGTATTGCCAGCGCCTGCGCTTCATCTTTCGCCCAGCCTTCGAACAGACATGCGCCCACGCACGCCCCTTTCATGGGTCCGGTCATCTCCTGCCAGCGCATTGGCGGCCCGGCGTGAAGCAGTGTTTTGCCCTCGTTTAGTTCGCTGATAAGTGAAGAAGCCGGTTGCACATCCAGCCAGTGTGGACGAGCGCGACGAATTTGTTCGATAACCGCAGCATTGGCTTGCGCCACTGATGTAAACATGGGAACCCCTTATTGCAAACGTTCTAATAAACGAGCCAGTTTTTTATTGCCGCCGGCGACTGGCGACCATTGGTAATGCACAACCGGTTTGCTGGCGCTTTGTAGCTCCAGCGCAAAGCTGCGTAATCCGATGTTAATCACGGCGACGTTTTCCAGTAATGACGGTGTATGTTGCTGTGCGGCAGGCGAGAGCGGATGAATTAACGCCGCCGACAGCAAGGTGGCTTCCGGCAGCGAACTCACTACCGCGATCCCCGCATCTTCCAGCGTGGCGATTTGTTGCGAGCGGCATTGCGGGTCACGTTCGGTGCCTGTCACCGTGGCAATGGCATACAGTGGTTGATTGTCTGGACGCGCGGCACAGGCTTTTTGCCAGGCGCTCACCAGCGAGGCGGCAGGATCGGCAGTCGCACCGAAGCCAATCACGACATCAAGCAGCAACACGCGCACTTGCGGTTTAGCGCCGAGATCGGCAATTAACAGGTTGCGTAAGGTCGGGTCGATCATCGGATGGGGACGCCCGACGGTGTAAAAATCATCGCCCAGGTCGAGGATCTGATGTCCGTCGGCGTCGAGCATCATGCCATGTTGATGGGTATCGTCGGCTTCCACGCCAAGGTGTCCGGCAAGTAATCCCGCCGCTTCAGCAGCCAGCGTACCGCCGGTATACAAACCGCAAATAAATCCGCTGCTGACAGGTGCTATTGCGTTACGTCGCGCCGTGACGCGTGAAAGCAGGCAAGCCAGGCGTGCGGCCTCATCCAGCGAGGAGGCAAACCAGACATTCTCGTCGCGGGCCACCGCCGGGGTATAACCTAAAAACAGCGCCACCGTCGGTTTGCCGGTTGCTTTCATGGCATTAACAATTTTCAGACGCACAGCTTCGGCAGGTGGTTTTGAAACAAATGCCAGCACCTCGCTTTTCGCATCGGCGCTTAACATTTCCAGCGCCGTTAGCGCACTGATGCCACCCACTTCACGGCTGAGGTCGCGCCCGCCAAGACCAATCGCGTGGGTAATTCCCTCACCTGCCAGCGCAATCTGCGAACACAGTTCCTGAATCCCGGTACCGGAAGCGCCAATGACGCCAATGTTGCTTTCCGGCATCACGTTAGCAAAAGCCAGCGGCGTGCCGGCAATCATCGACGTACCGCAGTCCGGCCCCATCACCAGCAAGCCTTTTTCCCGCGCGCGGGTTTTAAGTTGGATTTCATCTTCCAGCGTGACGTTATCGGAGAACATCATCACGTTGAGGTTGCGATCCAGCGCCTGATTCGCCAGCTCCGCCGCATACTCGCCAGCCACTGAAATCAGCGCCAGACTGGCGTCGGGTAATTTCTGACAGGCACTGTCCCAGCGACGCACCTGCGTCAACGCCTGGCTGCTGCCTGACCCCTGCGCCAGTTGTTTTAGCGCCTCTTCAAGCTGCTGCATAATCGCCTGCGCGATCCCCGCATCCGCCGCTTCGCTACGAATTGCCACGCAAATATCGTTCGGCGTGGCGTTATTAAAATCGTCATGCCAGAAACCTGTCGTCTCTAATAACGCTTTATTGGCGGGCGTACCCATCATTACAGAAACATCATCAACATTTTCTGATTCGCTTAGTTTTCGTGAAATAATCATTAAACTGACCGAATCCTGAAAACACCCTTTTTTAATAAAGGCGTGGATCATAACAACTCCTTAAAAATTGCACCCATGGCAATTGCACGAGCAGTGTTAATGTGGCGATTACGGTATCGATGACAACGAGTAAATAAGGTGATGAATATCACACAGGGATTATTAACAAAAGAATTCAAATAACCGCCAGGCTATTACGTGTTATTTTTTAATAAGCGTGGTTGTTTTAAAAACCAGGTTAAAAGCGAGCGGATTATCAAATAAATTCTAACTATATTTTTTTGCCTGTCTGGATCACATAATCCAGATATTTTCCCTGTATGTTAATTGCAGTCATGCTTCACACCGTCGTTAAAAAGGAAGACAGATGAAAATCAGTCGGGAAACACTCCACCAGCTAATCGAGAATAAACTCTGCCAGGCTGGGTTAAAACGTGAGCACGCTGCAACCGTGGCTGAAGTATTGGTTTACGCCGATGCCAGAGGGATCCACTCTCATGGCGCGGTGCGCGTGGAATACTACGCGGAACGCATTTCAAAAGGCGGCACCAACCGTGAACCGGAATTTCGTCTTGAAGAAACCGGGCCGTGTTCGGCAATTTTACATGCCGACAATGCCGCCGGACAGGTCGCGGCGAAAATGGGTATGGAACATGCCATCAAAACCGCCCAGCAAAATGGCGTTGCGGCGGTCGGTATCAGCCGGATGGGTCACAGCGGCGCAATCTCTTATTTTGTACAGCAGGCAGCTCGCGCCGGGTTAATTGGCATTTCGATGTGCCAGTCCGATCCAATGGTGGTGCCGTTTGGCGGCGCGGAAATTTACTACGGTACTAACCCACTGGCCTTTGCCGCGCCGGGAGAAGGCGACGAGATCCTTACCTTTGATATGGCGACTACCGTACAGGCATGGGGAAAAGTGCTCGACGCCCGCTCGCGTAATATGTCTATCCCGGATACCTGGGCGGTCGATAAAAACGGAGCACCAACAACCGATCCATTTGCAGTTAACGCCCTGCTCCCTGCCGCCGGACCGAAAGGGTATGGCCTGATGATGATGATTGACGTCCTCTCAGGCGTCTTACTCGGCTTACCGTTCGGGCGACAGGTTAGTTCGATGTATGACGATTTACACGCCGGGCGTAATTTGGGGCAATTACATATCGTTATTAATCCGAACTTTTTCTCCTCCAGCGAATTATTCCGTCAACATCTTAGCCAGACCATGCGCGAATTAAATGCCATAACCCCCGCGCCCGGTTTTAACCAGGTTTATTATCCCGGACAGGATCAGGATATTAAACAACGCAAAGCCGCCGTCGAAGGCATCGAAATTGTTGATGATATTTACCAGTATTTAATTTCCGACGCGCTTTATAACACGTCATACGAAACGAAAAATCCCTTTGCGCAATAATTATTGAGACAGGACTTTCTTATGATTACACATTTCCGTCAAGCCATAGAAGAAGCGCTGCCCTGGCTTTCCTCTTTTGGCGCTGACCCAACGGGTGGGATGACCCGTTTACTTTATTCGCCGGAATGGCTGGAAACTCAGCAGCAATTTAAAAAAAGAATGGCAGCAAGCGGGCTGGAAACACGTTTCGATGAAGTGGGGAATTTATATGGTCGCCTGAGTGGCACCGAATATCCACAAGAAGTGGTTCTGAGCGGTTCGCATATCGATACCGTGGTTAACGGCGGTAACCTCGACGGGCAATTCGGCGCGCTGGCGGCGTGGCTGGCAATTGACTGGTTGAAAACGCAATACGGCGCGCCGTTACGTACGGTCGAAGTGGTGGCGATGGCAGAAGAAGAAGGCAGCCGCTTCCCGTATGTCTTCTGGGGCAGTAAAAATATCTTTGGGCTGGCGAATCCTGACGACGTGCGGAATATCTGTGATGCCAAAGGAAATAGTTTTGTCGATGCGATGAAGGCTTGCGGATTTACTCTGCCGAACGCCCCACTAACTCCGCGTCAGGATATTAAAGCCTTTGTCGAACTGCATATCGAACAGGGCTGTGTGCTGGAAAGTAATGGGCAGTCAATTGGCGTGGTGAATGCAATTGTCGGGCAACGTCGCTATACGGTGACGCTGAACGGCGAATCAAACCATGCAGGCACCACGCCGATGGGTTATCGTCGTGATACGGTTTACGCTTTCAGTCGCATTTGCCATCAGTCGATCGAAAAAGCGAAAAAGATGGGCGACCCGCTGGTGCTGACCTTTGGCAAGGTGGAGCCGCGCCCGAATACGGTGAATGTGGTGCCGGGTAAAACCACGTTCACCATTGATTGTCGTCATACCGATGCTGCCGTGCTGCGCGATTTCACCCAACAGTTAGAAAACGACATGCGGGCGATTTGCGATGAAATGGACATTGGTATTGATATCGATTTATGGATGGACGAAGAACCCGTGCCGATGAACAAGGAACTGGTCGCCACCCTGACAGAAATGTGTGAAAGCGAAAAACTGAATTACCGGGTGATGCACAGTGGTGCCGGGCACGACGCACAAATTTTCGCGCCGCGCGTGCCGACCTGCATGATTTTTATCCCCAGCATCAACGGGATCAGCCATAACCCGGCAGAACGCACCAATATTACCGACCTTGCCGAAGGGGTCAAAACGTTGGCACTCATGCTTTATCAACTTGCCTGGCAGAAATAAGGAGTCATAAATGGGATATTTAAATAACGTCACCGGTTACCGCGATGATTTACTGGCTAACCGTGCGATTGTTAAACACGGTAATTTCGCGCTGTTAACCCCGGATGGTCTGGTAAAAAATATTATTCCTGGCTTTGAAAATTGTGACGCGACAATCCTCTCCACGCCAAAGCTGGGTGCCTCTTTTGTTGATTATCTGGTCACACTGCATCAAAACGGTGGCAACCAACAGGGCTTCGGGGGTGAAGGCATTGAAACGTTCCTGTATGTGATCTCTGGAAATATCACTGCCAAAGCCGAAGGTAAAACATTTGCCTTAAGCGAAGGTGGCTATCTTTATTGCCCACCAGGCTCCTTAATGACGTTTGTTAACGCCCAGGCCGAAGACAGCCAAATCTTTTTATATAAGCGTCGCTATGTTCCGGTAGAAGGTCATGCACCGTGGCTGGTTTCTGGCAATGCCAGCGAACTGGAACGCATTCATTATGAAGGCATGGACGATGTTATTCTGCTGGATTTTCTGCCCAAAGAGTTAGGTTTTGATATGAACATGCATATCCTCTCTTTTGCGCCAGGTGCCAGCCACGGTTATATCGAAACTCACGTCCAGGAACACGGTGCCTATATTCTTTCCGGTCAGGGGGTTTATAACCTCGACAATAACTGGATCCCGGTGAAAAAAGGCGATTACATCTTTATGGGCGCTTATTCCTTACAGGCCGGTTATGGCGTAGGGCGTGGTGAAGCGTTCAGCTATATTTACTCGAAAGATTGCAACCGCGACGTAGAGATTTAAGTCATACCACTCGCCTGATTATTTTTAGCTATGTTGGATTTTGCCACGGTTTATACCGTGGCTTTTTTTGTAGTCAATTCAGGTAAAAAAAGATGCGATATAAATCGCATCCGCTTTAAAGGTAATAGTCAGTTTTTAATTCCCTGACCTATTTTAATGGCGCAGGCAATATTTCGTGCGCTGTTGAAGAGATTGGTTTCACCGCTGGCGAGCACTTCGGCTAAAGGTGCCAGACGTGGCAAAATGCTGAACACCGCGTCAATGCCGTACTGGTGCACCACTTCCACGCCATCACCCAATACGCCAGCAATCCCAATCACCGGGACATTAAACTGCTTCGCCACCGACGCCACGCCCAGCGGCGCTTTACCACCTGCCGTTTGCGAATCGATGCGCCCTTCCCCGGTGATCACCAGCGCTGCACCCTGCACCGCCTGCTCCAGGTTGACCGCCCGCAGTACAATCTCAATACCCGGTTTAATATCCGCATTGAGGAATACCGCCGCCGCAATACCCATACCGCCCGCCGCGCCGCCGCCCGCCATCTGACAGACGTTGATTTCAGTTTGCTGTTGTAAAACACGGGCGTAATTTTGCAGCCCCTGCTCCAGCTCTTCGACCATTTCCGGCGTTGCCCCTTTTTGCGGGCCGAACACCGCCGCCGCGCCGCGTGCCCCTACCAGCGGATTATCAACATCACATGCGACTTCAATATGGCAGTTCGCCAGACGCGGATCGCATTCATCCATCTCAATACTTGCCACGCGTGCTAAATTGCCGCCGTTAGCCGCCAGCACCTGACCGTCGGCATCAAGGAAACGCACACCAAGCGCCTGCGCCATGCCCATACCGCCGTCGACCGTCGCACTGCCGCCAATGCCGAGAATAATATGGCGAATACCGTTATCCAGCGCATGACGAATTAACTCCCCCGTACCAAAACTGGAGGCCAGCAACGGATTACGCTTTTCAGGCGCGACCAGCATCAGGCCGCTTGCCGCAGCCATCTCAATCACCGCCGTTATCCCGTCGCCGGTAAGGCCATAAAAAGCATTCACTGTTTCGCCCATCGGCCCGCAGACTTCAAGCGTCACGATGTTGCCGCCCGTCGCGGCGACCATCGCATCCACCGTCCCTTCGCCGCCATCCGCTATCGGCAAACAGATATAGTGCGCATCGGGAAAGAGGGTCGAAAACCCGGCTTTAATTGCCTGACAACATTTTTCTGCACTTAAGCTCTCTTTAAACGAGTCTGGCGCAATGACAATCTTCATTATCAATCCTTTTTCAACAAATTATTCGATGCGTTCCCACGGAATAAGATTATCCATAAGAACAGCCAGTAAAATCCCGACCAGTAAGCCGTTACTGAGCAGAGGACGCAGCGTTAATGGAAGGTCTTGCAGATACACAGGCGGTAATGCCATTAAAAATATGCCGACAAATAACGGCAATGCGAGTCGATAAATATTGCGAGCGGTAAAGGTTATTTGCTGGCTAAACACCAGCGCGGAAAAGAGTAAAGGCAGATAAGAAACCAGCATGACCGCGCTACTCACTGGTAAGGGGATACTGCAAAACAGACGCGTGAGTGCCGGAACCAGCGCCACCAGCAGGCAAATAACGCTGCCATAAATAAACGAACGCCGCGTGTAATCGCCAGTCTGGGTTAATAAACCAATGGATGAAACAAACGGTGAAAATGGAATTACCGCCAGCGGCACGGTTATCAGCGTCATAAATCCGGTCGCCACAAAGCTGCGACGATAACGCGTATTCCCCGCGCCCTGTTGCGGATAAAAAACATCCGTGCCACGAATCGCACCGTAGGTATTGCTGATATTTACCAGACCTGTAATCACCGCCGTCAGAATAATCCCCGGCGACAAAGCACCGCCACTGCCGAGCGGGAACCACTGCCAGTGCAACTCACCGGAGAGCGAATGCGAAGAAGGAAAGCAAAAGTACCACAACAACCAGCCGGTTATCGTACCGACCAGCAGGCCATAACGGGCAAAACGTTGCGGCAGAAAGATAATCATCGCCAGTACCAGGCACATCACCGCCACCGAGAGCGCGAACGGCGGTAACTGAATTTTAAAATTCGGGTCGGCTATGCCAAACGGCAGCCCGAGCATACCTTTGAAAAAGATAGTGGTCAGCTGCGCGCCCAGCATCAACATAAACAAGACCATCACCGACGGCGTAAATAACCGTGCCAGGCGATGGCCTAATCCGCTAAAACCAATCAACATCGTCAGCACGCCAGAGAGAGCAATCCCCACCGCCAGGCTGGTAGCGATATCGTTGATCGGTGTCCCGCGCGATGCTTCACCAAGGGTGATAGTAAGGATGGTTCCCCACCACAGGCCACCGGGCCCTTCCATAATAGCGCGACGATGACCGCAGAACGCCTGAGCGAAGCAGGCCAGTGCGGTAGCAAGAAAAGCATATTGCGTGAGCGTAAGCAGGCTACTTTGCGGCAACTGAAAAGCAGAAAGTAGCGTAGGAGGAACCACAACCGTGTTGCAAAAAATAAAGAAAAACCACTGAAATCCTGATAACAGGCTTTCGCGGCTCACTGCAAAATTGAACATAAACACACCTTAACCGGAGAATGCCCGCCGCAAGGACGGGCATTGCAGGGGCCAGATTACTGCTGATGTTTAAGGATAAATTGACCTTTCGGCGCAACAGGGAAGCCCTGTTCGATGTCGTAAATCACATCACCACGTAAGATGGTTTTCGTGATACGCGCGCCAATGGTACGGCCAACATACGGGCTGACTTTGTGGCGATATTCCAGATCGTCATTGGTAAGAACATAGCTGCTATTCGGCTGAATGAAGACGAAGTCGGCATCTTTTCCTGGGGCGATACGGCCTTTTTGCTGCAGACCGAAAATATCTGCTGCGTTAGTCGCCATTAATTTGCCGAACATTGGCAGAGACATTCCGCGTTTCTGTACCGCTTCATCGAACATCACGTCCATGCAGCTTTGCAGACCGGCGATACCACCCCATGCTTTCATGATGTTGCCAGCTTTCATTTCCGGCGGGCATGGTGAGTGGTCGGAAACCAGGCAGTCGATTTCACCGTTAAACAGTTTTTCCCACATGCCTTTCTGGTTTTCCAGATCGCGGATCGGCGGTGAACACTTCGCCAGAGTACCGATTTCTTCGAACTGATCGGTATCCAGTACGAAGTAATGCGGGCAGGATTCACAAGTAACGTCCTGACCTTCCTGACGTGCACGAGTCACTTCTTCAACGCCTTCCGGGCTGCTGATATGGCAAACGTGCAGACGGCAACCGGCAACTTTCGCCAGGTACAGCACGCGGCGAATCGCTTCCACTTCGGTAAATACCGGACGCGAAGCCACATAGTCATGAGCGGTTACGCGACCTTCACGTTTCGCTTCTTCGCCCAGTTCGTCACAAATCAGCGCGTTTTCGCAGTGCACCAGCACCGGCTGACCCAGTTCGCCCAGCTTCTGCGCACCTTTGAAGAACTGCCAGTCGTTTACATCACGGAAGTCGTTGTCGATACCGCGATCGCCACAGGTCGCAACGAAACATTTGAAGCCGACAACGCCCACTTCATCCAGCTCATGCAGACGGTCGATGTTGTAAGACACCAGGCCACCGAGTTGTGCCGCATCGATAGTCAGCTTGCCTTTAGCGGCATCGAACTTCAGTTCAATTGAAGCGCGGTCAACCGTTGCAGGCAGCTGGTTGAGCGGCATTTCGATCATGGTGGTGATACCACCTTTTGCCGCTGCGCGAGTACCGGTTTCATAACCTTCCCAGTGGCTACGACCCGGTTCAGAAATATGGGTGTGCGCATCAACCATGCCCGGCGAAACCACCAGACCAGACGCATCCATCACTTCTTTTGCATCGCCCAGATCCTGACCGATAGCAGCAATTTTTCCGCCTTTAACGGCGATATCTACAACGCGAGCTTCGTTTTCTAAAATAACAGTGCCGTTTTTAATGATTAAATCAAAAGACATAACAAACTCCTTGTAAAATACAGATTGGTTTTTTAACTCAATGTTCAATATCGGGATTAATTAACCTGTGACTTTTTGTTCTCCTGTTTTTTCTGCTGTAGTACGTTTCTTTAATAAGGCGTAGGCCGCAAAGGCGACGATGACGCCGACAAACCATGAAACACGCGATAACGGTTCCATAAAGGGAATAAACTTACCGCCAAGAGATAAAATAACGGCCACCAGAGTTACTGAAAACGCGGTGAGGTTAAAACCGTTATCGTAATATTTATAATCGCCAGGTGCGGTGTACAGTTCATCAAGATTAATTTGCCCACGCATCACCACAAAATAATGCGCCATCATGACACCAATTACCGGACCCAGCATTCCGCCGATGATATCGAGGAACAGATAAATACTGTCCTGATTTTCCATTAATTTCCACGGGCAGATCAGCAGGCTGATAATACTGGCAATCAGTACGCCGTTTTTATAGGTCAGTTTTGTCGGTGCAATGGCAGCAATCTGATAACCGGCCGGAATAATATTACCGGTGGCGTTAGTGGAAATAGTCGTCATCAGAATAACCAGTACCGCAAAGAACGAGGCAAACAGGCTGTCCCAACGCTGAACAATATCCAGCACGTTCCAGGTGTCAGCGCCGTAGTGAATACTGGCTCCGGCAATAATACATACCCCAGCGACCGCAAACAGAATATAGGCCACAACTAAACCCAGCGTTTGCTCACGAAACGAGTGGGCGTTTTGCGTAAAGTCGGATGCGCTCACCGCCGGTGCCGCCCAGACCGCAACTACCGCGTTAATCACCACCAGGAACAAGAATCCACTGTTTTCTGCTTTCTGAATACCGCTCGGAATGTAGTCAAAGATTGGACCGAGCCCGACCAGTGAAATCGCCCAAATCGCCATACCGCCGAAGACAACATAGATGCACGGGTTAAGAATGGCGGTGAATTTATTTAAAACTTTGCCACCGCCGAAACCGATTCCGACGTTCACCAGCCAGAAGAGTAAGAAAGTGATTAAGCCCGGTAGAGAAAGCCCTAACAGGGTAAAATCACCACCGAGAGTTAAAAATCCCGGCCAGATTTTGCCAATCAGGATCAAGCAGGCCAGTGACCCCGCGTAACATTGCAGGCCAAACCACATAATGGCAGCAATCCCGCCTCTTAATAATCCGGGAAACAGTGCACCACGTACGCCGTAAGAAGCACGCAGGATCATGGCAAAAGGCACACCGTATTTACTGCCCGCAGCACCGTTTAATACCATTACCGCGGCAATGAAAAAGGCGCTGATGATAATTGCCAGCATAATACTAAAGGTAGACAAGCCGAGAATAAAAAAGCCGCCGACCATCACATAATTGGGAACGTTATGAACCGAACCCATCCATAAGGTAAAATAGTTAAATGTTTTCCAGGTCCGCTGACTTTGCGTTTTCGGCAATAGATCTTCGCTATAGCCGCGTTGCTGGAATAGTTTTCTCTGATGTTCCATAAATCCCTCTTAATTTCACGTATCGAATAACGTTGTTTTAATCTAGCTATGAGGAACAAATAAAATAAAAAATATTATTTTTAATGCTGAAGCAACATCTTTGGCTGCTTTCTTTTTTTAATATTGCTGGCCGATTCATTTTCTGATATCGGCCATTTTTATTGCGGGTATCAGGCCAGTTTATGGTTAGCCATTAATTCCAGCGCCTGCACTAACGCAGAGTGATCCAACTGGCTGCCACCGTTTGCCGCACAGGTATTAAATAACTCCTGGCAGGTCGCAGTGTTTGGCAGGTTCAGCGCAAGTGCTTTCGCACTTTGCAGTGCCAGGTTGAGATCTTTCTGGTGCAGCGCAATTTTAAAACCTGGATTAAAGGTGCGTTTAATCATGCGCTCACCGTGAACTTCCAGAATACGTGAGGAAGCAAAGCCGCCCATCAGCGCCTGGCGCACACGTACCGGATCCGCTCCGGCTTTTGAAGCAAATAGCAGGGCTTCAGAAACCGCTTCAATATTGAGCGCCACGATAATCTGATTTGCCACTTTGCAGGTTTGACCGTCGCCGTTACCGCCCACGAGGGTGATATTTTTACCGAGCAGTTCAAACAGCGGTTTAACACGTTCAAATACCGCTTCGTCGCCGCCAACCATAATCGACAACGTCCCTTCACGCGCGCCGATTTCACCGCCGGAGACGGGCGCATCGAGATAATCGCCGCACAGTTCATTCACCTGACGAGCGAAACGTTTAGTTTCGATCGGGGAAATGGAGCTCATATCAACAATGGTTTTGCCCTTCAGCGAGGTTTTGGTACAACCATTTTCACCAAACAGAACTTCTTCAACCTGTGGCGTATCCGGCACCATAATAAAAATGATGTCCGATGCTTCCGTTACCTGGCGCGCAGTTTCAACACTGACGGCACCCAGTGACAGTAATTCATCAGCAACCGGACCAATGGTTGTGACATGCAGTTGATGACCGGCACGCGCCAGATTAATGGCCATCGGTGTACCCATAATGCCTAAGCCAATAAATCCCAGTTTCATAATTAACCTCTTTTAAATTTCGCTTTTCCTGAATTCAGACAACACGATCCCCTGCCGACTTAGCGACCTAAAAAAGCATTGTCTGAATAGCGTTACGTTTTAACGGTACGGATCCATCCAGCGTAAACCGGCTTCCGTGGTGGTTTGGGGTTTATATTCACACCCAACCCAACCGTTGTAGTCAGAATTTTCAATTACCGTAAAGAGATATTCGTAATTAATTTCTCCGGTTCCCGGTTCGCCGCGATGCGGATTATCGGCAATTTGCAGGTGACCAATTTTATCCGCCCATTGAGTCATAGTGTTGGTTAATTCACCTTCCATCCGCTGCATGTGATAAATGTCATACTGAATTTTCAAATTGCAGCAACCAACATCATCAATCAGTTTCAGCGCCTGCCGAGTTCCGGTGAGATGGAAACCAGGAATATCAAAATGGTTGATAGGTTCAATCAGTAATAAAATATCTTCTTTCATCAGCATATTCGCGGCATAACGCAGGTTTTCTACAAGCGTTGTGTGAATCTGTTCACTGCTGAAACCAGCCGGCGTTTTACCAACCAGACAGTTAATTTTTTTATTACCCAGCGCACGAGCATAACGAATCGCTGCTGCTACGCCATCCCGAAACTCTTCTTCACGACCAGGAATACAAGCAATACCCCGCTCGCCCGCCGCCCAGTCACCTGCCGGTAAATTGTGCAACGTATGTTCGAGTTTATTACTCGCCAGCACCTGTTTTAATTCTTCAATGTCATAGTCATAAGGGAACATAAATTCAACGCCGCGAAAACCACACTGCGCAGCTTTCTCAAAACGGGCGAGAAAATCATATTCACCAAATAACATCGATAAATTAGCAGAGAAACGTAACATTATTTATCTCCCTTATTCATAGTGCATGAAGCAGGTTTCAGTCGGTGCGTCCACTGCGTTATCGGCGATATCTTCAAATTCCATGACGTTATCCAGTTCGCTGCCCATCGAAATATTGGTCACACGCTCGAGAATAACTTCCACGACTACCGGTACCCGATATTGCGCCATTAAGGCTTTCGCCTGTTCAAAGGCTGGTGCAATATCTTCCGGTTTGAAAACGCGAATCGCTTTACAACCTAAACCTTCCGCTACTTTTACGTGGTCGACGCCGTAACCGTTCACTTCACTGGAGTTAATATTTTCGAACGCGAGCTGTACGCAGTAATCCATATCAAACGCGCGCTGCGACTGGCGAATCAGCCCCAGATAGGCGTTATTTACCAGTACATGGATGTACGGAATGTTGAACTGTGCGCCAACGGCTAATTCTTCAATCAGGAACTGGAAGTCGAAGTCACCGGAAATCGCCACCACATTGCGCTCTGGATCAGCGGCACACACGCCCAGCGCCGCCGGAATGGTCCAGCCCAACGGGCCTGCCTGCCCACAGTTGATCCAGTGGCGGTCTTTAAAGACATGCAGCATTTGTGCCGCAGCGATTTGTGACAGACCAATGGTGGTGACATAACAAACATCGCGACCAAAGGCTTTGTTCATCTCTTCATACACGCGCTGCGGTTTCACCGGCACATTGTCGAAGTGGGTTTTGCGCAGCAAAGTGCGTTTGCGCTGCTGGCAGTCGGCGACCCATTCTTTACGACACGGCAGACGACCCGCTTTTTGCATCTCCTGCGCCACTTCAACCAGCAGTGTCAGCGCCGCTTTAGCATCAGAGACAATGCCGAGATCCGGACACAGCACGCGGCCAATTTGCGTCGGCTCAATATCGATATGAACGATTTTGCGCCCTTCGGTGTATTTCTCTACCGAACCGGTATGACGGTTAGCAAAACGGTTACCGATACCAAACACCATGTCGGACGCCAGCAACGTTGCGTTACCGTAACGATGCGCGGTTTGCAGACCCACCATCCCGGCCATCAGTTCATGATCGTCCGGGATACAGCCCCAGCCCATCAGCGTTGGGATCACCGGAACGCTGGTCAGTTCAGCAAACTGTTGTAACAGTGCAGCTGCGTCAGCATTAATTACCCCGCCCCCGGCAACAATCACCGGACGTTCGGCCTGGAATAACATTTCTACCGCTTTTTCGATCTGCATACGGCTGGCAGCAGGTTTGTAGACCGGCAGCGGTTCGTACATGTCAGGATCAAACTCGATTTCCGCAACCTGAACGTCGAACGGTAAATCCACCAGTACCGGCCCCGGACGACCAGAACGCATCAGGTGAAATGCCTGTTGCAGCACGCGAGGCACCAGCGCCGCTTCACGAACTGTAACCGCCATTTTGCTGACCGGTTTAGCAATTGCTTCAATATCAACGGCCTGGAAATCTTCTTTATGCAGACGGGCGCGCGGAGCCTGGCCGGTAATACACAGAATAGGAATGGAATCAGCAGAAGCGGAATAGAGCGCGGTGATCATGTCCGTGCCTGCAGGACCGGAAGTCCCCAGACATACGCCGATATTCCCTGCCGTTGCGCGGGTATAACCTTCCGCCATGTGCGAAGCACCTTCCACATGACGCGCCAGAATGTGACGAATACCGCCGTGCTTACGCATCGCTGAGTAGAACGGATTGATTGCAGCTCCCGGAACGCCGAAGGCGGTGGTGATACCTTCTTTCTCCAGCACATACATTGCCGCGTCAACGGCTCTCATTTTTGCCATTTTATTCCTACCTCTATTAATTGGAAAAATTTTCCAACTTTCAAATTTTGTCAAAAAAACCCGCTCCGCAGAGCGGGATGCGACAGACACTATGGATGTGCTTTCAGTCCCAACGCCGTGCTGATATCGCGGGCGGTGTCTCTGACCAGCTCACCCTGACTGACAAAACGATCTTCTGTCAGTCTTGATGAAGGCCCGGAGATGGAGATAGCGGCAACAACACTACCTACATCATCGTAAATTGCTGAAGCTATACAATTCAGGCCGACAACATGCTCTTCTTTATCTACGGTATAGCCCAGTTCACGCGCTTGTTCCAGGTCCTTCAGCAAGGTGGGCATATCCACAAGCGTCGTTGGCGTAAACTGCTGCAAACCGGTTTGCAGAATGATGCTCATCAACTCCTCTTCCGCCAGCGGATAAAGCAGCGCCTTGCCCGCACCGGAAGCATGCAGCGGCAGACGACTGCCCAGCGGCGCACACATCCTGACCATCGATTTACACTCTAACTGACCAATTAATACTGCTTCATTGCCGTTACGAATCGCGACATTGACCGTTTCGCCGGAAAGTAACATCAGGCGGCGCATAAACGGCCCGGCGACGGAGAGGACATCGCGGTTATGGATGTACGCCGCACCGACGTTAAAGACACCTAATCCTATATGCCACCAGCCTAACTGACTGTCCTGATAGACAAAATCCGCTGCCTGTAAAACCTTCAGCAAGCGAAAGGTCGTGGAGAGCGGCAAATCCAGATTGAGAGAAATATCGCTAACCGACGAACTTCCCCCACTTTTTTCCAGATATTGCAGAATCGCAATTCCCCGCTCTAACGCCTGTGCGCCCTTCTGTGCCACAGGCTCCGCCTGTCCTGGCCTGCCGCGCCGTCTAACTTCCGTCATACCTACGTTAACTCCGACCTACAAGTGAGCATAAACAATGAACAATTAGTTTATCTTATGCAAGTCGGTTGCAGGCGTCACGCAAAACAGAGTTCCTGTTCAGGAATACTTTCAACATCACAGTTGTCACTGCCGCCGCGATCGATGGTCAGAAAATCGGTGACGCGCTGCCAGGCGAAAAGTGGGTGATGCCAGACGTTACGATGGTAATTCACCCCCTGTTCACCGTTGGTGATAAACGCCCGCAGCGTTGACAGGTCTGGTTTGTCGTCACCTAACGCCACGACCACCACAAACACTTCACCTTTCATCGGGATAAAGGCCTGAGTGCCCAGCGGATGACGTTCGAGTTCGTGAATGGTCAGCGGCAGATTCGCCGGTTGCGCGCGGTTAATGCTGATGAGCGTACGGTCTTGCTCAAGAATCTCAACCAGCGCCAAATCGTGGTAACGCTCTACCAGACCATTGTTAATATGGAAAAAATCCCGTTGCTGCGTTTCGATTACATCGCCATAAGCACTAAAGGCTTCCTGACTTAACGGTAATACCTGAAGTTTCATCTTTTTGTCCTTGTAACATAATTCCGTTCAACCACCGCCGACCGGTCAGCTTGGTTTCAATAACAGGCAATCTAAAACCTTAAGAGAACAACATCAACACAAAAGTTGGAATATTTTTCCAAAACTAGATTTAGTCCACAAATTGAACAGGGTTATCATGTAAAAATACTGATAAATCAGAGGATAAGAAAATCACGCAACTTGCGGATTTAAAAGGGGATACCTGAAGATGTTCGATCCAGAAACCTTGCGGACTTTCATTGCGGTTGCTGAAACAGGAAGTTTTTCAAAATCGGCAGAACGATTATGTAAAACCACGGCGACAATCAGTTATCGCATTAAACTTCTGGAAGAGAATACCGGAGTAGCGCTGTTTTTCCGCACGACTCGCAGCGTGACATTGACAGCGGCTGGCGAGCATCTACTTTCCCAGGCCAGAGACTGGCTGAGCTGGCTGGAAAGTATGCCCAGCGAGCTGCAACAGGTGAATGATGGCGTGGAACGCCAGGTGAATATTGTCATCAACAACCTGCTCTACAACCCCCAGGCCGTCGCCCAGTTGCTGGCGTGGCTGAATGAACGTTACCCCTTTACCCAGTTTCACATCTCCCGACAAATCTATATGGGCGTCTGGGATTCGCTATTATACGAAGGTTTTTCACTGGCTATCGGCGTCACGGGAACCGAGGCGCTGGCAAATACCTTTAGTCTTGATCCCTTAGGATCGGTGCAATGGCGCTTTGTCATGGCGGCGGATCATCCGCTGGCGAACGTTGAAGAGCCGCTAACAGAAGCGCAGTTGCGGCGCTTTCCGGCGGTCAATATTGAAGACAGCGCCCGCACACTAACCAAACGCGTCGCCTGGCGATTGCCGGGGCAAAAAGAGATTATTGTTCCCGATATGGAAACGAAAATCGCCGCCCATCTGGCGGGCGTTGGCATTGGTTTTTTGCCAAAATCACTTTGCCAGTCAATGATCGATAATCAACAACTGGTCAGCCGGGTAATCCCAACGATGCGCCCTCCTTCGCCATTGAGTCTGGCATGGCGCAAATTTGGCAGCGGCAAAGCGGTAGAAGATATTGTGACCTTGTTTACCCAGCGCAGGCCGGAAATCAGCGGATTTTTAGAAATTTTCGGCAACCCACGCAGTTAAAAATCAAGTTTCCTTGCGCGTTGGCGCGTAAAATAGCGCGCAAGCTGATTTGAGGTTCACTTTTAACTATGCAAGAGAGACACACGGAACAGGACTATCGTGCCTTGCTGATTGCTGATACGCCCATTATTGATGTTCGCGCCCCTATCGAGTTTGAGCAAGGCGCAATGCCTGCCGCTATCAACCTGCCGTTAATGAATAACGATGAACGCGCCGCCGTTGGCACCTGTTATAAACAGCAAGGGTCAGACGCGGCGCTGGCGCTGGGTCATAAACTGGTGGCGGGTGAAATTCGTCAGCAGCGTATGGACGCCTGGCGGGCAGCGTGCCTGCAAAATCCGCAAGGTATTCTCTGCTGCGCCCGTGGCGGTCAACGTTCACATATTGTGCAACGCTGGTTGCATGAAGCGGGGATTGATTATCCGCTGGTAGACGGCGGTTATAAGGCACTGCGCCAGACCGCGATTCAGGCGACCATTGAACTGTCACAAAAACCGATAGTGCTGATTGGCGGTTGTACTGGCAGCGGTAAAACGCTGTTAGTGCAGCAACAGCCGAACGGTGTTGATCTGGAAGGGTTGGCGCGCCATCGCGGTTCGGCGTTTGGTCGCACGTTACAACCACAACTTAGCCAGGCGAGTTTTGAAAATCTGCTGGCTGCCGAAATGCTAAAAACCGACGCCCGTCAGGATTTGCACCTGTGGGTGCTGGAAGATGAAAGCCGGATGATCGGTTCGAATCACCTGCCGGAATGTCTGCGCGAGCGAATGACTCAGGCGGCGATTGCGGTGGTAGAAGATCCGTTTGAGATCCGTCTTGAACGCCTGAACGAAGAGTATTTCCTGCGTATGCATCATGATTTTACCCATGCGTACGGCGACGAACAGGGCTGGCAGGAGTATTGCGAATACCTGCATCACGGACTTTCGGCGATTAAGCGTCGGCTGGGGCTACAGCGCTATAACGAACTGGCTGCACGTCTGGATGCGGCGCTGGCAACGCAACTCACCACTGGCAGCACCGACGGTCATCTGGCCTGGCTGGTGCCGTTACTTAAAGAATATTACGACCCAATGTATCGCTATCAGCTTGAGAAAAAAGCGGAAAAAGTTGTCTTTCGCGGTGAGTGGGCGGAAGTGGCGGAATGGGTTAAGACGCAGTGATGAGGGACGTATTTGTATTAGTCGCGACTTGATCTGACACATGGCCTTGAAAGGTTGAGAGTTACCGGTTTTGATATGAGTGTCGAATCCTTATCCAAAACAAGAGGTAACTCTCATGCTTCATACTGCCAATCCCGTCATCAAACACAAAGCCGGTTTGCTCAATCTGGCTGAAGAACTCAGCAACGTATCAAAAGCCTGTAAAATCATGGGCGTTTCGCGTGAAACGTTTTATCGTTACCGCGAACTGGCCGCTGAAGGCGGTGTGGATGCGCAGATTAATCGTAGTCGCCGCGCTCCTAACCTTAAGAACCGTACCGATGAGGCAACTGAACAGGCTGTTGTTGATTACACCGTCGCTTTCCCGACACATGGTCAGCACCGGGCCAGCAACGAGCTGCGTAAACAGGGGGTTTTTATCTCCGACAGTGGTGTCCGTTCTGTCTGGTTACTCCATAACCTTGAGAATCTCAAAAGACGATACTGAACAAATTTTATCAGGTGACGTTCCGTAAAAAGTTGTATGGAGTTCTCGATGCAGTCGGCGCGACTATCAGTACCCCCGCTGAACCCTGGACTATCGGGCCGCCGTACTGGGGCATGTCACCCTGGCGTGCCGCTGGTTTTCCGCTAATGGTTTATTTCCTCTTTCTTTCCCGGCGAGAATTTATTTTAATCCGGAAGGATTATTTATTTTCAGATAGGGACTCACATTAAACACGAAACATTTTAATTAATGCATGGCTGAATATGTATTACACAATGTCAGATATCGTAAAAGACCAGTGCAATTCTATGTAAACTCTCTGACTGTTCATTTTATTTGTTGTTTCAGGGTCGGAACTCACCCTCAATAAACAACTGAATACGAGTAGATATTCATCGTCTGAGCTATATGGCTTTACACAATAGCCGACATGTCTTTTCTCAGTCAGGGATTTTACTTTTCCTCACTACGAAGTTGACGACTTCGATATGGGATAGACTCTTAATTCAAGCAATTACTCTGCACAAGCATCAGGCAATCCAGCTCCAATATTTGTTATAAAATAATGCGTAACATTAATTTCACCAACAAAAAAAAGGTTTACGCTATCCCCTTGCCCTGGTATTTTACCATATTTACACCACACTTTTTTTGTATCTGGATCATTCTCTGATACGATTTTCGCCACTTGTTCCCTGGCCCTCACCGTCAATGTTTTCTTAAACCTCCCCCCATCATCGATTGTTAGGGAAAAATAAGAAAAAAAATAATCATCTTCTACATTTGTGGATATTGATATATCCACCGCTACATGCGGAAAAAAATCTGGGAGCCATGTAAAAACCCCATCACTTTCTGGTATTGCCATATAGTTTATGTAATGCTTACTTACAAGAGATTCATCTTTGTGTAAATAAAGATAAGTAGTCACGCATAAAAAAACAACGATTATAATAGCAAAAATAAATATTACCATCTTTGAGATGTTACTTGAGATAGCCAGCATCTTGTAAAGCCTTTATCGTTTTTTTATGCTCTGGATTAATATAATCAATACATCTATTTGAGCAATCTTGTGTTAATGGACATGTCAACCCATGTTCATTTACAGCCAAGTCTTTTTTATTATCTTCAATCATCTCAGAATGGGATAACTTTACTTTTCTGCCGTACATACCGAACATATTTAACCCGTAATCTCTAATCTCTTTTTCATAACCCAGCCCTTTCGCTGATCGGCTAACACCAGCGTCATTTAATTTAGACACTCGACAAAATGCCATACAATGGAAAAATTGATCAGTCCCACCTAAATTTAATCTCTTCATATCATCATAAGTATCAGATAATATATCCCATGCTCTTTGATGGTTTAGTTGTTCTTTTTTTCGCATTAACGCTACATCTGCAGGACTTAACCCTAATGGATCAATACCATTCACCGGATTCAGCGGATACGCATACAGACTCCATCCCCCCGCCAGCCCAATCGGGTCCTGAGTAATATATCGTCCCAGCAACGGATTGTAGTACCGGTTCCGGTTATAATACAGCCCTGACTCCTCATCGTGTTGCTGCCCTGGCAGACGGTACGGCTGGTGCAGGTGATGCG
>OCPM01000076.1_pt1 | contig 79179 bp, 79 predicted proteins | sample 1476751 | NCBI WGS metagenome assembly OCPM01 (sample SAMEA2580198, study PRJEB22360) | human gut metagenome | biome: human gut; feature: human-associated habitat; material: faeces | place: Denmark | collected 2008/2010 | reverse complement strand
CTGCGCAACAAGCAATCTACAATCAAAATGCATGGAATAATACTCCATCTCCTGTCAAGGGAATTAATGCACAAGACAATACTGCAGGCCCTGTATGGAGTGCTCAAGCGAATATTAATAGCGTTCAAGGTAAGACAGTATATCTTGATGTCGTTAAGCGTGTTATTGGGGGAGCAGCAGCAGCCCTCGGTTTTAAAGATGGTACCGACTTTCACGAAGGTGGGCTTGCTATGGTAAATGACCAGCGGAATGCGGTCTATAAAGAAATGGTAACCTTACCAGACGGAAGCTCATTCATACCAGACGGACGGGATGTTGTACTCAACTTGCCTCGTGGATCCAAAGTATTGCGAGCTGATAGAACTAAACGATTGATGAAAAATCTCGGTTTCCCAAGATATGCGACTGGTGTCGGAATTCCAGAAGATGCGAAATTCTTGAAAGAAATGGAACATGCAAGAAAGCAATTCTCATTCACTAGTGAGACTGTAAACAGTTATAGTGGTGAAAATATCGTTGCTGAGATCGCAATTCTGAGAGCAAGTTTAGAGAAGATCCTTACTGCTATCCTTGAAAAGCCATCAGATACATACTTAGATGGCGATGTCTTAGCTCAAAATAGCTATCAGAGGTATTCTAAAATCATGGCAAGGGAGGGAATCTAATGTTTAACATGATTATCAATGGTTTTAATACTGGAACAATCCCAAACTGCTATGTGACAGATTTTGGAGAGGACCAGAGCGCAACACCTAGATTTGAAACCAATACAATTTATGGAGCAAACGGGGACTACAACCTATATGATGGTGCTTATGACGGATATGATAAGACAGTCAGTTTATATGTTGTCAAAACAAGTGAAATTGAAACCATTATCAATCAATTTAAGCCAGAAGAAAATAAGATTGAGTTTAGTCATCGACCAGGTTCTATTTTCTATGCTGACTTTCAAAGTGCATCCTTTAAACAAAACGGAATCCACGCTTGGTCTCTTGAAATTAAGCTTAAGATGCATCCATTCAGGTATTCAAACGATGAAACAGAGCTTGTTTTAAATGGTAATGGTACTGTAAATAATCCAGGAACTGTTTATTCAGAGCCAATCATCACTATTGAAGGCAATGGAGATGTGACACTCACAATTGGAAAGCAAGTCATGGAACTTACAATCGATACAAAAGCTGTAATTGATTGCCGTCATAAAAAACAAAATGTTTATGACAAAAACGGAAATTTAAAAAATACATTAAGGACCAGAGGAGGTTTCTTTGAATTAGTTCCAGGAACTTCTGGGGTTGTCGTATCGGGAACAGTTTCAAAAATCAAAATCAAAGGGAATTGGAGGTATAAGGTATGATCTATCTACAAGAGGGAAATTTTCCTCTTAACGAGGCTTTTAGTCCAGAAATCTCTCAAGAATCCAACAGTACTTATCAACTTACTTTCAAATTCCCTACGTCTGATTCAAAATGGGAGCTACTCACGCCTGAAACTGATCTAGTTGCAGACGATCTGCATGGAGAGCAGTACTTTACAATTTTTGAAGTGGAAAAACAACATGGTTATATTACTGTCTACGCAAATCAAATTGCCACACTTTTAAATAGTTTTTCAATCAATACAATCAATGTTGATCGGGTGAATGGTGCCACTGTGATGAATGCACTTGTTTCAGCTTTCAAAAGAGAAACACCATTTACATTTTTCTCTGACGTAACGTCAAAGCATACTCTCAATCTAAAAGATATCTCAGCGATGGAAGCATTAGCAAAAGACAAGCATTCCATCGTTGGACAGTGGGGTGGAGATCTTGTTCGTGATAAATACAGTGTCCGATTGCTTGAACATGGTGGGATCGAAAACGAATCATTGTTTGCCTATAAAAAGAACATGAAGTCGTTTCAAGAGTCGAAGTCCACCAAGGAGTTGAGGACACGGATCCATTTTAAAAAGGTTATTGAAGCTCACGAGGAAGGGAAGAAGGATCAGATCCTAACCGTGACCGTTGATAGTCCGCTGATTAATAAATACAAGCATATCTACGAAGCAGATATGGAAGTACAGGATCAGGATGTCGTTGATCAGAAAACACTTGAAGAATATGGGAAACGCTATTTTCATGAGACACTATGCGACATGATTGAAGAAAGCCTTGAAATTGATGTTGTAGGCCAGGCAGATCAACCAGTACACATGTTTGATATAGTGAACATCTTCCATGAACGATATAATGTTGATATTCGCAAGAAAATCACAAAATATAAGTTTAATCCAATGAGCAAGAAGCTTGTCAGCATTGGTTTTGGTGAAGTATCCAGGTCTCTAGCTGAATCTATTTCTGGAGTAGTGAATGATTCTGTTGATAAGAAAATGAAATCTTATGATGCGGAATACGAAGCAAAAGTTCAGAAGCTTGTAGACAATGCAAATGCTGAATATAATAAGCAGTCAAATGATCTGAAGCAAAAAATCACTGATGGAATTGAGCAGGCAAAAGCACAAGCTGAAGTTGTCAAGCAGGAAATTTCAAATTCAATTGATCAAAAAATAACAGCTGCTAACACGATCAATAAAAATGAGATTAAAGAAGAGTTCAATGCGAAATATGGCGACATCGCTGTCAAAATGGAAGGGCTAAAGTCTACAACTGACCAATTAAAGACCAGTGATGCAGATATTAAGAAAATAATCAATGACTTCAAAGCTCAAACACAAAGTCAATTTGTCGGTGTCCAAGGCGCTCAATCACGCTTTGAGCAAACGACTGAGAAAGCTATCTCTGACTTGACCAATGTTGCCAATGGAAAAGCAGACCGTTCTTATGTGGAACAGACAGTAAATGGGTTCAAAGAGCAGTTCACTTTAATTGGAACAGAAGGTGGACCAAATATGCTCAGAAACTCAAGAGCAGATGAGGGACTGAAATATTGGAATAGTAACGGGAAGATGAATTTCACAGCTCATGAGTTCTATTTCAATGGTCAAAAGAAAATGTTTCAGTTAGACAAAGGTGCTATAGTCACAAGCCCACGCTTCATTATTAAACGTAATACAAATTATATGCTTAATATGACAGGATTCGATGCAAAATCAAGATCTTTTAAGATTTTGTTGTGTAAACGAGTAAAAGGGTCCACAAGAGACTATGATGAAAAACAAGAAATTTTCTATGCAAAAGGAAATCCTATTTTTGATTCTAGTCGAGCTGTAAAAAAATCATTCAAGTTCAACACAGGAAATTATGATGAAGGTTTTCTTCAGTTTGAATACGAAGATCCGAATGTATCATGGTGGGCTGGTTTGTTCATGACAGAGCTGGACCTTTACGAAGGAGAAAATGACCGAAAATGGCAGCCTGCACCCGAAGATCAAAACTATTTGATTGATCAGGCGCAAGCAACATTTACCAAAACAGTAAATGGCCTTTCCACTCAACTATCTAATCTTGAGCAAAAGACAAACCCAAACGGTGAACTTGAGCAGCGCATGCTGACATACTCTGAGAAGGCTGCCGTGGACGCTTTGAAAGCAACAAGGCAGATTCTGGAACAAGGATATATAGCAAAATCTAAGTATGACGAAGATGTTGCTGGAATCAATCGAAGATTTGAAAGTGTTGCAACAGACAGCACACCAGAAAATCTTGTTAGGTTTGCGGATACATTAACAGAATACAGTGTGTCCAATAATAATAATAATAATAGACTTTCAAGGCCCGAAGACGGAATCTTCAAAATGAAAATAGATGGAGCTTCATCCAATACTTACTTAGGCCCATGCTTGCCAATCTATATTGATCGTATCCTACAAGGTGATGTCTACTCTATCGCATTTGATTATATGATCAAATCTGGTGTAGAAGTAGATCAAGGCCTTGCATTTGCTTTGAAAAATCACTCTAACAATACAGCTATATTTGGACAAGACTTTGCAAGCAGAGACACTCAAAAAGATCAGTGGATGAAAGCAGAGTTTCATTTTACTGCTGATCGTGATTTTGAGTTTAACAAAACAGGAAACTATCCATTTTACATTTATGCTATTAGAAACGGAGAATTTTGGATTCGCAATCCAATCCTAGTTCGTGGCTCTAAAATTCCAGCATTTAGACCAAGTCCATTGGATAAAGCTGGAACAGCAGATACTAAAATTGAAGCTAAAATAGCTGAATACAAGCAGACAGTAGATGGACAATTTACGACAATCACCAACCAAATAGGTGACATGTTGCGAAAAACTGATATCCAGATCACTCCTGGTCAGATCAGTTTTGGTGTTGGTAAGGAAATTAGTGGAAGAACTATCAGTTCCTTGCTTGTACAAGAACCAGAAGCTATTGCTTTGATCGCAAAATTGATAAAAGTAAAAGGTGATATGGTAGTTGATGGATCTATTTTAGGCCGTCATATCGCAAGCGAGAGTGTCGAAACTGGCCACATGAAGGCAGGATCAGTCACTACACCAATTTTGGCCTCAAACTCAGTTACGGCCGATAAGGTGTTGGTGGATTCGGCTATGATCAATAAGCTTGTGTCAAATCAAGCTTTCATCAGAGAGTTAACTTCTCAGAAGTCTTTTATCACTCAACTTTCTTCGATTGATATTGCTGCAAATCGTTTTACTGGCGAACGCATCCAGTCATCAGATGGATCTCTCATCTTTGATTTAGTTAAAAATAAATTAACTATGTCAAACGATACAGCGGCTATTGTGCGAGAAGATGCAGGATATCCAACTCAATTCATACGATATGAGTCTTCGATCGAAAACGGACAAAAACATTCCAAAACAATCATTGGTAGCAATCGAAATGGCTCAAAAAATTGGAATTCCGTATCATTTTCTGGGATCGTAATTGATAACAACTCGAACAATAGTGTTGATAAAGTTTTTCAGTATGGGGACTACAACTACATGCGTCATGCTTCGTCTGATGATGGCTGGAACTTTGGCGTAGTATCTCAAACGTTAACTCCTGGGATTTGGAATAAAAACTCCGAAATTTGGTGCAGGCATTATGTAATACCCAAAGTAACATCTAAAGATACTGATAATCCAACGACTTTTATACGTTTAGATGAAAGTGTAGCCGCTTTGTGGAAGTTATTTGAACATTTAAACGGGCAAGTTTCAATGACTGGCGCAATGCATAAAAAAATAACACAAATGGTTAACGATTTTGGATATAAACGGGATCATATTATATAAAGAGTTAAAAAAATGAACGAACAAACTTATGTAGCCATCATCACAGATTTAGCAAATCAATTGGCTAACAAATCAATCAATGAAGCCGAGTTTAAAGCTCGATTGACTGAATCACAGGAACATGTAGCACAACTTGTAAATGAAGTTGAAAGCTATCGCTCAGTCCTAGAATCTGATAAAGATTTGAAGGACCTTTTTGAAGAAGTCAAAAATAAAAAAGAGGTGAATAAATAATGGATTACAAAGTACAGTTTAAAGCATACGATGCAGTAGCTGATACCACAAAAGTAGCCATCAAGCAGGATTTTCCTTATCGTGTTTTTGAGGAATTTCTTCCAAAGAATCGCACGACAGATGAAGACTCTGTGCTAGTTGAAGCCGTTCTCAATATCGTTCGCATGGAACTTGATACATCGGGAGCAATTGTAGCCATTAAGAAAGAGCTTGACAAGTCTGTCGAAGCTAACAATGATGCAATTGCTAAGATTCAGGCTCTCACGAAGGATAATGAGGTGAAAGCGAACCAAATCCAGAAGATTAAGGATGTTGCTGATTGGAACCTTTTGGCCCGTGTAACGGATGTTGATAATCCAATGGATCCTACAATCTTTAAGCGTGGACTTGAGTTAGTAGATCTTGGACAAGTTGGGAAGACTTACCAACCGCAAGAAATCTTCACTCTTGAAGATCAAAGCCATACAGAAGCTTTTGGAGAAGGCAAGCGTGTCATGATCCAAGTGAATAAGCCATTCACCTATCAGGGCGAAACCTTGGACCAATTGAACAGCCTTTACCAAAACGGTAAGATTGGTATCTGGAAATGGACGAAGCCTAAAGAAGAAAAACCAAGTGCTTCTACAGCAAAACCAGCAACAGAAACAACAGAAACAGCAGAAAAACCTGCTGTATAAACAGATTGGAGCGTGATTTATGGTACATTTCACACCAGAGGACATCTCAATGATTGTAGGATTTATTGGCGTTCTGCTGGGAATTTACGGCAATTTTAAAGGTACAATTATTGCGCAGGAAAAGCGCATGGTTGTAATGGAAAAAGATATTGAGAATATGCGTGATTTTCGTTTGACAGCCGTTAGGCGTCTTGATAATCATGATGAGCAAAATAAGTCTCTATTAATTCTCGCAGAGCAAGTCAAGGCTTTAAGTGAGGATATGAAAGAGTTGAAAGCTCTCATTCAAAGTAAAAACAATTAAAATAAAAAAAGAGGTAACATTATGAACAAAATCAATTGGTCAGTACGTATCAAGAACAGAAACTTTTGGCTTGCACTTGTGCCAGCCTTAGCATTACTATTTCAAGCATTTGCCGATATTTTCGGCATCAAATTGGAATTTGGGCAAACCATTGATAAGATCCTGGTATTTGTCAATGTGTTGTTTGCCTTCCTCATTTTGGTCGGAGTGGTGAATGATCCAACAACGACAGGATTGAGTGATTCAACTCGAGCACTTGGTTATAAAGAACCTAGTCAAGATTAAACTATTTTTACTGGCAACCATCTATTTTTGGGTGGTTGCCTTTGATTTTAGAAAGGATATAAAATTATGACTGTACAACAATCTATCGTTAACGGTTTTACTAGTCGACGAGGACTAATTACATATTCAATGTTCGGCTCTCGCAACGGTTCAGACGGAACTGGGGACTGTTCGGGTATCATGTCACAAGTTTTAAAGGAAGCTGGTATTCCAATCCAAGGCTTACCATCGACTGTTACGCTTGGCCAGCAACTCGCAAATAATGGCTTTTACCGTGTAAGCCGTAACCAAGACTGGACCGCTCAAACGGGCGATATCGTTCTTATGAGCTGGGGTGCTGATATGTCATCTTCTGGTGGTGCTGGTGGCCATGTCGGAGTTATGATGGATGGTACATACTTTATTTCTTGCGACTACTCAACGCAAGGTGCAGCAGGACAAGCCATTAATACTTACCCGTGGGACGACTATTACGGCTGGAATAAGCCAGCTTATATTGAAGTTTGGCGATACGCAGACTCAGCACCTCAAACTAACAATCAAGCAAACACAGCCGTACGGCCTCAAGAAAAGGCTTATTACGAAGCAAATGAAGTCAAATACGTTAACGGTATCTGGCAAATCAAGTGTGATTATCTCGCACCAGTCGGTTTTGATTGGACCGAAAACGGTATTCCTGTTTCAATGGTGAATTGGGTCGATAAAGACGGAAACAACTTGCCAGATGGGGCAGACCAAGACTTCAAAGCTGGAATGTTCTTCTCGTTTGAGCAAGACGAAGTCCATATCACAGATACAGGAAATGGTGGTTATTACGGTGGCTACTATTGGCGATTGTTTGAGTTTGGCCAATTTGGCCCAGTATGGCTTTCTTGCTGGGATAAGGACGATCTAGTAAATTATTATCGTTAAGGTGGTGAATTATGCAAATTAATTCAACAAACCTAAAACAGTTTGAAGGTGGAGCAGTAGTCAAACAAGGAGACTCTGCCTCCACTTTTGGATATTGGTTATTAGATGAGCAGATGAATCCTATCAATGACTTAAACGGTATGAATGCAACAATTAGGATTTTTAACCAAAATGGAAAAGCAACATTTGCAGGTACAGTTGAAAATTCAAAAGTTACTTTTAAGATCAACAAAGTTCTCCCCGTTGGTTCTTACATAGTCGAGGCAGAATGTGACGGATATATTTTCCCAAGTGATCGTTCTGCAAGGCTAGAAATCACCCAGTCAGCTGAAAAATTTACAAGTGAGTCAGAACTTGAACTAGTGAAAAATAATGTTCGGGATGAAGTTGCTAAATACATCAATGACCATCAAGGAGCTGGAGTCGTTGACGAATTGCCAGACCTTACTACACTATACAATCTAGCTAAAATTTAGGAAGGATACTAAATATGACATTAAATACTGAAAAACTAACACAATTCGCTCAAGCAGTCGGACAGGATGTGAAGCAAATCAAGTTAGATGTTGCTGATAAGGCTTCAACATCAGCAATGACACAAGCAATTGCTCAAGCTAAGACAGACGTTAAAGCTGAAATTTTGGGTGAGGGCGTGCCAGAACAACTTGATACGTTGAAAGAAATTGCTGACCATATCGCTGCAACAGGCGGTTCAACAGACGGAGCTATCGTCTCTAAAATGACCGAGCTTGGTCAGAAGTTTACCGATCTTGAGACAACCGACCTTGTTTCTGCTTACAACTCAGCGAAAGCGTGATTGAATGAGCATGAGAAACCTTGAAAATCTAGCTACTGAAGTTGGTAAGGACATCAAGGACATTAGAACACGCTTTGCAACCAAAGACGAAGTCTCAAAGAAAGTGGATAATAGCGTATTCGAGAAAGTCGAACAGCTATTGAAAGATGGTAATAAGATTGAAGGTTCTGTTTGGCTCTGGAACAAAAACATGGGCACTTTTAACTCTAATGAATGGTTCAGATACAAGCCAATTCCTGTCAATAAAGGCGACAAGTTTTACTTACTGAATATCCGTGGGGTATTTAGCTATGTTGTTTCAAAAGGCGGAACACGCTTATTAACGAAATTCTCACAGTCAGATGATCTGGTCACTACCGAGTATGTAGCTAGTGAAGATGCTATCCTTTACATCACATCGAAGCCAAACGAAAACGCTAAAGTCTTTAATGCTTCGCTGAAAGAGTTGAAGAACGCAAACGTAGACTTTGCAAATCTTCCAAATGATTATATCTCGTTGAAAATTCCTAAACTTTCGCTCGATATTCAACCAGAAGAGTTGAGCTTTGTCGATGTTGTGAAGCAAATTCTTGACGAGAAGACTTTAAAAGTTGGTAAGGCATGGTCTGGTAATGGTAATGGCACTTACGACGCTGGAACATGGGGTACTTATCCAGCGGTTAACTTAAAAGCTGGAGTCACTTACGGATTGAAAAACATCCGTGGAGTGTTCACGCATTATTTTGACAAGTCAGGTAGTAAAATCCTTAGTTTCTCATCTAAAGATGAGCTAATCACAAGAGATTTCACACCAACTGTTGACGGATATATCCTTATTAGTCGCCAAACAATTGATAAACCGTCTAAAATCTTCCAAGGCAGCCTTAGTAGCGCTAGAAACCTTGATGCCCTCGAATATGGTGCAAGTGCGATTGCTTCAAAAGTACCGTTCATCATTCCAGATAACAGCACAACACAATTTGGTTTAGATATCACAGGCATTGATACTACGCAACAAACGACTGTCAATAACCTCAGCTATATGTCACCTATTAAAAAATGGGAGAAAAGCCGTGGGTTTATTGATACGATTAACGTATATGTGAAACAAGCTGGCACATACAACTTTGCGATTGGGAATATTGACCAAAACGATTTGATTGTATCCCCTCGAACGTTCCAAAAGCAGTTGAACGCTGGATATAATACGCTAGATGTTATCAATGAAGAACGAGAGATCTTCTACGGTGAACAGTTGTTTTTTGAATCTCATGATAATACAGTCTATGCTGCTAAAGGTGAACGTAGCTTAATTCAAGATGCACAGCACGTTACGAATAACGCTGGTTATTCTGGTAAGGTCATGTATGAAACGGATAACGCTATTCCGTTCAACTACAAAGTCGCAGATGAAAGCACAAAGGAAAAGGCTGAAATCTTGAAGCAGAAAGTCGATAAGATTGAACCAATCGTGTCTGGCTTGGAGCTATTTAAGAAAACACCTATGCTGGTCAGTCCGAATGGCACTAAATATCGCTTAATTGTAGATAATAGTGGTAATCTATCAACCGTATCAAGTATTCCTAACAAAGTTGCAGTATTTGGTAACTCAATCTTGAGCCACCCTTGGCTTCAGGGCATGGGTATGGCCGCAAGCGACCCTGATAAAGACTATTTCAGCTTGATTAAGAGTTACATCTTATCTAAAAATCCAAGCGCTAGTGTAGTCCGTGGGAACGGTTCAGATTGGGAGTCAGAGCCAAGCAAACGTAAAGAAGTATTCGACAGTAAGATGAAACAATCCTTGAGTGCTGATACAGATATTGTTATCTTGCAATTCGGGGATAATCTTAACACAGACGAAAAACGCAAAAACCTTGAAACTGACATTCCAAATCTTGTAAGCTGGATACGTGCCGTTTCACCTCGTGCGCTCATTTATTGGGTAGGTATCTATTATGCTTCGCCTGACTTCTTAGAGCGTGTAAAACGCATTTGCGAGCCATTAGGTATTACGTTTATTGATATCTACAAATATTCAAAAGATGCCATCTATAAATCTGAGATGAACAAAGTTCTTCGATTGCCAGACGGTTCTAACTACACAATTACCAATCCAGGTGTAGCAAGCCACCCAGGGGACTTGGGACACAAAGCAATTGCAGATGAAATTATTAAGAATTTCTTGTTTTAAATTCAACAGCGGTAGCGTAATGCTACCGTTTTTTTATTTGCCTGAAACTAGTTCCAGATTAAAAAATCTTTAATTATTTTTATAAAAGTACTTGACGTACGTAAAGTATGATGATATAATGTAATCAGAAAGGAGGAAGATATGAAAGTATCAGAGATTGCTGAACTAATGGTAGCAACTGGAACCTTATTAACAGGGATCGCAAGTGTTATCATGGCAATAAAAAAAGAGCCGAAAGAACGCAAGCCGAGCAAAGCAAAGCGGTTCAAGTAAGGCTCTGGTAGGTCGGGGCGAAAGCCCCTTACACCTACCATGATTATATCATATCGGGCAATAAAATGAAATATTTACCAATTTTCACAATCGTATTTTTTATATTTCTGCTGATTTTAAAAGACAGACGGAAATAAGAGGATGGTTAAATGAGAGAACAAATAGAAAAGTTATTAGAATACTTGATGAACGACAAGCAATATGGTATACTATAATCAAGATAAGGGAAGAGAGATCAAAAAGATCTCAAGGTGAAATAAAATGAAAATCAATGGTCAAATTGTAATGTCAGCAAACGCTGGTATCAATATGAAAGATAAACTTATTAAACTTGCTAACAGCAAAGGTTTTACAGAAAGAAATACAGGGATCTTGATTGGTCAAGCGAACTTAGAAGAAAAAGGCCTTTACTCTTATATTGAAGATACAAAACAAGTATTAGACATTGAAGATTTTGACAAGTTCAATGAATTTGAAAAATTTGAATTTGTAGGCTTTTGTGGAAATGAAAATGTTTACTTGTACAAATAAGAAAGAAGAAAAATGATTACAGAAAACGAAATTGTAGCCCGTCACAAAGGTATCCGAGTAGTCCAACGAAAGGACGAAAGTTGGGAAGAATTTAAGACACGCATTCAATCTATCATAGATAAGCAAGGAGAAAACTACTTGACTCAAACCCAACCAGTAAGAGAAATCAAGAACAAAGGTACAAGAAATGTCCGCAGAACATACGTCGACATTCTACTCAAGGAGGGTGTCAAATGATTATTAACACAGAACGTGTCAGAATGGTCTTGTTAAACAAGGCCATCTCTGGCTATGCTCTTTGGAAAGCGACAGGGATTTCAGAGGGGTCTATCTCAAAATTGAGAAACGGCAAGAAACGTTTTGAGGACTTATCGCTTGAAACTATCATGAAGATACAAGCGTGGATAGATGCTGGGCACTATACTTTTAGTTATGATTATAGCGACTTGCTGGATGAATTGACCTCAGACATTGAGGAAGGATTGACGGGGGAATATCTCTATGTCGTGCGTGGTGAATATAACGAAGTTATGGAAAAACGCATGATTATCGACTACTATTATACTCCCGATGAAATCGAAGAAGGCGACATCGCTGAAAAGATGCTGACCGCTGCAGTCGTGGAAGAAATGCAAAAAGACGGTTCTATATTTTAAAACCACTCATAGCGAGTGGTTTTTCTGTTATAATAGACATTTTAAATATTGTCCGTTATAACCTCAAATAATTATTAAAAAATCTTCTCCTATTAAATAACTTTCTTTTGTATCTATGATAAAAAAAGAAAACTTGAACTTTCTTGGAAGCTATGCTAAACTAGTAATACAAATGGTGAAGCAGTGAAATTTTAGAAGCAGTTCCTAAAACAGACCCAAAAAACTAAAAACAGCGAATTGATTGACTTTTAGAAACTCCCACCGGCTCCATATATAATTTTGGAAGATTACTCAAGAGGCTTAAGAGGCCGTGTTGGAAACGCGGTAGGCGTGTAAAAGCGTGCGTGGGTTCGAATCCCATGTCTTCCGTTGTTGAGACATCATTGTGTATCAGTGGTGTTTTTTTGTACAAAAAGGAGTGACCAAAGGAGTCATCAAAATAGACAATGCAGAAAGGAGAAAAAGTGATTGCACAGCTAGATACCAAAACAGTTTATACCTTCATGGAAAGTGTGGTCAGCTTGACAGATTATGTCGAGAAAGCCAAAAGCATGGGCTATGAGTCCTTGGGAATCATGGATGTTGATAATTTGTATGGTGCTTATGAGTTCATCGAAGCTTGCGAGGCCGCTCAGCTCAACCCCTTAATCGGTCTGGAAATTAGACTGGAGCTTGAGGATCAAACCATTCCTTTTCGCTTGCTGGCCTTGTCAACCCAAGGTTATCAGAACTTGATGAAGATTTCAACGACTAAAATGATGGGAAAGAACAGCTGGGAAGATGTGAAGCACTTTATGCAGCATGTCGCAGTCATTGTTCCGGCTCCTTATGCTAATGAGGAGTTGCCTTTATCCTGTGATTACTATATTGGGGTTTTTGCGGACACACCGGCAGGCTCATTTACGCATCCCGTTCTCCCTCTTCATACGGTACGTTATTTCGAAAGGTCTGATCTGGAAGCTCTCCAGATGCTTGCTGCGATTAAGGAAAATCAAACCTTAACAGAAACAGGTTCGATGGATGCGAGCTTGGCCTTAAAAAGTCCCCAAGATTTGAGAAAAGACTTTGAAGTAGCCTTTCCTCAGGCGGTAGAAAATCTAGAACAGTTAGTAGCAGGTATTCATTACCAAATTGATACCCAGTTAAAATTGCCTCGTTTTAACCATAAAAAACCAGCAGTAGAAGAACTGAGAGAATTGGCGCAAGCTGGTCTTGTTCAGAAAAACTTAAGAGGTTCAATCTATCAGGAACGATTGGAGCATGAGTTAGAGATTATTCACCAAATGGGCTTTGATGATTATTTCTTGATTGTCTGGGACCTCCTTCGTTTCGGACGCTCTCAAGGCTATTACATGGGAATGGGACGTGGATCTGCTGTAGGCTCACTGGTAGCCTATGCTCTAGAGATTACAGGGATTGATCCAGTGGAGAAGAACCTCCTCTTTGAGCGCTTTTTAAATGTGGAGCGCTATACTATGCCGGATATTGATATTGATATTCCTGATATCTATCGTCCTGAATTTATCCGCTATGTGAGAGACCGTTATGGAAGTTACCATGCGGCTCAGATTGTAACCTTTTCAACCTTTGGCGCTAAGCAAGCCATTCGCGATGTCTTTAAACGCTTTGGAGTTCCTGAGTACGAACTGACCTCTATTACCAAGCGAATTGGTTTTAGAGATACATTGACGACCGCTTATAAGAAGAACCTGGCCTTTCGACAAGTAATCCGTAGCCGAACGGAATTTGAGCGTGGCTTTGAGATTGCGAAAAGAATCGAGGGTCAGCCGAGACAGACTTCGATCCACGCAGCTGGGGTCGTGATGAGTGACCAAGATTTGACGGATCATATTCCTCTCAAGTATGGGGAGGACATGTTCATTACTCAGTATGATGCCCATGCAGTAGAGGCCAATGGTCTGTTGAAAATGGACTTTTTAGGCTTGCGCAATTTAACCTTTGTTCAAAAAATGAAGGAAGCAGTCTATGAAAAGTATCAAGAAGATATACGAATTGAAGCTATTGATTTAGAAGATCCAGCAACGCTGGCCTTGTTTGCGGCAGGAGACACCAAGGGCATTTTCCAATTTGAACAGGCTGGGGCCATTCGTCTTTTGAGGCGTGTGAAACCCAATCATTTTGAAGAAGTGGTAGCGACCACCTCTCTCAATCGCCCAGGAGCTAGCGATTACATTGATAATTTTGTAAAGCGAAAGCACGGCCAAGAGAAGGTGGAAATTTTAGATGCCTCTATCGCAGATATCTTAGAGCCTACCTATGGGATTATGCTTTACCAAGAGCAGGTGATGCAGGTGGCTCAGCGCTTTGCAGGATTTAGCCTTGGGAAAGCCGATATCTTACGGCGCGCCATGGGCAAAAAAAATGCTGCAGAAATGCACAAGATGGAAGATGATTTCATCACAGGGGCTCAAAAACTCGGTCATACCAAAGAAAAGGCTCAAGAAGTCTTTGCTATTATGGAAAAATTTGCAGGTTATGGTTTTAACCGGTCCCATGCCTATGCCTACTCTGCCTTAGCCTTTCAAATGGCTTATTTCAAGGTCCATTATCCAGATGTTTTCTTTGATGTCATGCTCAATTATTCGAGTAGTGACTATCTGACAGATGCCCTCCAGTTTGACTTTAAAGTAGCTTCCTTATCGATTAATACCATTCCATATAGGGATAAGTTTCAAGATAGAAAAATCTACTTAGGCATGAAAAATATCAAGGGATTTCCGAGAGATTTTGCCTATTGGATTATCGACAATCGTCCCTTTGAAAGTGTCGAAGATTTCATTTTACGACTTCCGACTCAGTATCACAAATTGCCTTTATTAACTCCTTTGGTTGAGCTTGGCTTATTTGATAGTTTTGAGAAAAACAGGCGCAAAGTCCTTCGAAATTTACCGAATTTGTTCGTCTTTGCGGATGAATTGGGCAGTCTGTTTGGGGATTCCAGTTACTCTTGGACTGAAACAGAAGATTTTAGCCAAGCTGAAAAATATGAGAAAGAGCAAGCCCTTATCGGGGTTGGATTGAGTCCTCATCCTTTAGCCACTATTGCGCAAACCAGTCCTTATGAGATCCAGCCGATCTCGCAACTGGAGAAAGGCCAACAAGCTCGGATTTTGGTGGAAGTTCAATCCATCAGAACAATTCGGACGAAGGCCGGGGACCTCATGGCTTTCCTACAAGTCAGCGATACCAAGAAAAAATTGGACGTGACCCTTTTCCCAGAGACCTACAATCGATTTTCTTCTTTGATCAAAGAAGGTGGTTTTTATTACTTGTCTGGAAAAATCCAAGAACGAGATGGTCACTTGCAGATGGTTCTATCAGAAGCACAATTAGCGACCAATGAGAAATTCTGGATTCAATTGGCTAACCACAGTCAGGATCAGGCCATTCTTTCGATTTTGAAAAAATATCCTGGTCCTTACCCAGTTGTGATGCGCTATGAAGATGAAAAGAAAACCTTGCAACTGAAAGGGTATCCAGTTCAAAAAAACAAAGAGTTAGAAGCAGAACTCAAGAATCTGGTTATGAAAACGATTTATCGATAAAAACTATGGAAAATACGAGATATTTAGTCCCATTTGTGTTATAATTACGTAGAATGTAAAAGAAAAAAGGAGCAAATAACGAAATGAAACGTATTGCTGTTTTAACCAGTGGGGGAGATGCCCCTGGTATGAACGCTGCTATTCGAGCGGTAGTTCGTCAAGCAATTTCAGAAGGCATGGAAGTTTTCGGTATCTATGATGGATACGCGGGAATGGTTGCTGGAGAAATTCATCCGCTGGATGCTTCATCAGTTGGAGATATCATTTCACGTGGTGGTACTTTCCTTCACTCAGCTCGCTATCCTGAATTCGCTCAGCGCGAAGGTCAATTAAAAGGGATTGAGCAGTTGAAAAAACACGGTATCGAAGGTGTAGTTGTCATCGGTGGAGATGGTTCTTATCACGGAGCGATGCGCTTGACAGAGCTTGGCTTCCCAGCTGTTGGTCTTCCTGGAACAATCGATAACGATATCGTTGGAACAGACTTTACCATTGGTTTTGACACTGCAGTGACAACTGCAATGGATGCCATCGACAAGATTCGTGATACTTCATCTAGTCACCGTCGTACTTTCGTCATCGAAGTGATGGGACGTAATGCTGGAGATATCGCGCTTTGGTCAGGTATCGCGTCTGGTGCGGATGAAATCATCGTCCCTGAAGAAGGATTCGATATCAAAGATGTGGTTGAAAGCATCAAAGAAGGTTATAAAAAAGGCCGTACGCACAATATCATTGTCCTTGCTGAAGGTGTGATGTCTGCGGCTGCATTTGGTGAGGCTTTGAAAGAAGCTGGTGATGAAAGTGACCTTCGTGTGACGGAACTTGGACATATCCAACGTGGTGGTTCGCCTACTGCGCGTGACCGTGTCCTTGCATCACGTATGGGTGCTCACGCCGTTAAACTTCTGAAGCAAGGAATCGGTGGTGTAGCTGTTGGGATCCGCAATGAAAAAATGGTGGAAAACCCAATCCTTGGTGATGCAAAAGATGGTGCTCTCTTTAGCTTGACGGATGACGGTAAGATCGTCGTAAACAACCCGCATAAAGCAGATCTTGGTCTTGCTGAATTGAACCGTAGCTTGTCATCTATTTAATTTCATTACTTAAATTCGTTAACATGTCTTAAAAAGACAGATATATAAAAAAGGAGTCGTATATCATGAACAAACGTGTTAAAATCGTTGCAACTTTAGGTCCTGCGGTCGAAATCCGTGGTGGTAAGAAATTTGGCGAAGATGGATACTGGGGCGAAAAACTTGACGTTGAAGCTTCAGCGCAAAATATTGCTAAATTGATCGAAGCTGGTGCTAATGTTTTCCGTTTCAACTTCTCACATGGTGACCATGCTGAACAAGGTGAACGTATGGCAACTGTTAAACGTGCTGAAGAAATCGCTGGTAAAAAAGTTGGTTACCTTCTTGATACAAAAGGTCCTGAAATTCGTACTGAATTGTTCGAAGGTGAAGCAAAAGAATATTCATACAAAACTGGTGAAACTCTTCGTGTTGCGACAAAACAAGGAATTAAATCAACTCGTGACGTTATCGCTTTGAACGTTGCCGGAGCTCTTGACATCTTTGATGATGTTGAAGTTGGTCACCAAGTATTGGTGGACGATGGTAAATTGGGTCTTCGTGTTATCGAAAAAGATGCTGCTAAACGTGAATTTGTTGTTAAAGTTGAAAACGATGGTATCATCGCAAAACAAAAAGGTGTAAACATTCCTAATACAAAAATTCCTTTCCCAGCTCTTGCTGATCGCGATAACGATGATATTCGTTTCGGTTTGAAACAAGGAATCAACTTCATCGCTATCTCATTTGTACGTACTGCAAAAGACGTTCAAGAAGTTCGTGCAATCTGTGAAGAAACTGGTAATAGCCACGTTCAATTGTTTGCGAAGATCGAAAACCAACAAGGTATCGAAAACTTGGATGAAATCATTGAAGTAACTGATGGTATCATGATCGCTCGTGGTGACATGGGTATTGAAGTACCATTCGAAATGGTTCCAGTTTATCAAAAGATGATCACTTCTAAAGTAAACGCTGCTGGTAAAGTTGTTATCACTGCAACAAACATGCTTGAAACAATGACTGAAAAACCACGTGCAACTCGTTCTGAAGTATCTGACGTCTTCAACGCTGTTATCGATGGTACGGATGCTACAATGCTTTCTGGTGAATCTGCAAATGGTAAATACCCAATTGAATCTGTAGCAACTATGGCGAAAATCGATATGAACGCTCAAACTCTTTTGAAAGAATATGGTCGTTTGAATCCAGCTGCCTTTGAACGTCATTCTAAGACAGAAGTTATGGCATCAGCAGTTAAAGATGCTACAAGCTCAATGGACATCAAATTGGTTGTTACATTGACTAAGACAGGTCACACTGCACGTTTGATCTCTAAATACCGTCCAGATGCTGATATCTTGGCATTGACATTTGACGAATTGACTGAACGTGGATTGATGTTGAACTGGGGTGTTATCCCTATGTTGACAGAAGCTCCTTCATCAACTGATGATATGTTCGATATTGCTGAACGTAAAGCAGTTGAAGCTGGTCTTGTTAAATCTGGTGATGATATCGTTATCGTTGCTGGTGTACCAGTTGGAGAAGCTGTTCGTACAAACACAATGCGTATCCGTACAGTTCGCTAATCTAATACAGAAATTTCAAAACCTTGTTTGCGATCACTAGATCGCAAGCGAGGTTTTTTAGTTGGAAAAAGGCTTGATCAAAATTCTCACTAATATTTACTTTCTCTTTTTTAAAGATCAAAAACATGGTATAATAAATCAAAAGGAAGGGAGACGGATATGCCAAGGAGAGATTTAATTAGAAATGTTATCATTGCAGGGTTCCTGATTTTGGTACTGGTATTGTTGCGTTTGTTTGTATTTCATCCTTTTCATATCAATGAAAAGATGGCCAATGCCTCTGTCAAAAAAGGGGATCTTGTCGTAGCAACCAGCAATGCTCATATTGATCGCAGTGATTTGGTCTTATACAAGGTGGGGGGAAAAGAATACCTTGGTCGGGTGATTGCGATCGGCAAGGATGAAGTCAGTTATGTGGACGATGTCTTGTATTTGAACGGAAAAGCGACACCAGAAGTTTACCTGAATAAAATGCTCAACAAGCATTTAGCGGCTCCGACTAGCAATGGCTATTATACGGATGATTTCTTCTTATCAGAATTAAAGGGAACCAAGGCTGGCCGTGTGCCGTCCAACACTTATTTGGTCTTAAATGATAACCGTAGTGATACGGAAGATAGTCGTGAATTTGGATACATCCACAAAAATCAAATTGAAGGAGTTGTAAACCTTCGTCTCTATCCTCTTAACAAATTTGGATTTATTAAAGTAGAAGAATAGCCGCAAAGGCTATTTTTTTTAATAGATTTTTAAATTTATCTAGTATTTTTTGAATAGTTATGGTATGATATTTTTTAATTATTTTTTAAGGGGGAGAATGCTATGCAGTATGCTTTGGAAATTTTACCAAGTTTGTTAAAGGGTGCCAGTCTGACCCTACAAGTATTTGCTTTTGTATTGATCTTGTCGATTCCACTGGGGATTGTCGTTGCTTTTCTACTTCAATTACGTTCGAAGATCCTGCATGGGCTCTTAACCATCTATATTTGGATTATGCGAGGAACGCCCCTCTTACTTCAATTAATTTTTATTTATTATGTTCTACCAAGTATCGGTATTCGTATTGACCGTCTTCCTGCAGCAATTATAGCTTTTACGCTGAATTATGCAGCTTATTTTGCCGAGATCTTTCGTGGAGGGATCGTTGCCATTCCAAATGGCCAGTATGAGGCGGCTAAGGTCTTAAAACTAAGCTCCTGGCAAACGATTCAGTATATCATTTTGCCTCAAGTAGTCAAGATCGTCCTTCCAAGTGTCTTCAATGAAGTCATGTCCTTGGTCAAAGATACATCCTTGGTCTATGCATTGGGAATCAGTGATTTGATCTTAGCGAGTCGGACAGCCGCCAATCGGGATGCCAGTCTAGCACCTATGTTTTTGGCGGGCGCCATTTATTTGATTCTCATTGGGATCGTAACGGTGATTGCTAAGCGTGTTGAAAAGAAATTTTCATACTACAAATAGGAGGAGAAGGCCATGTTAGAATTAAAACAGATTTCGAAACGTTTTGGAGATAAGCAGATCTTATCAGATTTTAATCTGCTCGTTCCTGAAAAACAGATTGTCGCCATTGTTGGTCCTTCTGGAGGAGGAAAGACGATCTTGCTTCGTATGCTAGCAGGTCTTGAAACAATTGATTCTGGTCAAATTATATACGACGGTGAAAACTTGCCTCTAGATGCCCTAGAAAAACGAAATCTTCTCGGTTTTGTCTTCCAGGACTTTCAATTATTTCCACATTTATCGGTTATGGAAAACCTGATCTTGCCTCCTATCAAGACTATGAATGTGAGTAAGGCAGAAGCCAGTAAAAAAGCGCTGAGCTTGCTGGAGCGCTTGGGACTTGAAAACCATGCGGATGCTTATCCATTCTCTTTATCAGGCGGTCAAAAGCAACGGGTGGCTTTGGCACGTGCCATGATGATTGATCCTGAAATTATTGGCTATGATGAACCAACTTCAGCTTTGGACCCTGCATTGCGATTGGAAGTTGAAAAGCTCATCATGCAGAACCGTGAACTAGGAATGACCCAGATTGTTGTCACCCACGATATCCCATTTGCAGAGGCTATTGCGGATATACTGGTCAAGGTTGATCCAAAATAGGAGGTGCCTATGAAACGTGTAATACCATGGCTGCTAGGTGTCCTTAGTCTCGTCCTTCTGACGGCTTGTGGTCAGACTGTGAGTGATCCTAAAGTAGACAACTGGCAAAAATACCAAAAGGAGCAGTCCATCACGATTGGTTTTGATAATACCTTTGTTCCCATGGGATTTGAGCAAAAAGATGGAAGCTATGCGGGGTTTGATATTGATTTGGCAAATCAAGTCTTTGCGTCCTATGGGATTCGTGTCAAGTGGCAACCCATTGATTGGGACATGAAAGAGACGGAATTAAAAAATGGGACCATTGATGCCATCTGGAATGGCTATTCAGCCACAGATGAACGTCGGGAAAGTGTTGCTTTTACAAAGCCCTATATGAAAAATGAACAGGTCTTGGTGATCAAGAAATCATCCGGGATCCAGTCAGTCGAAGAAATGACAGATAAACGTCTGGGAGCTCAGACTGGGTCTTCTGGTTATATGGATTTTGAAGCCAATCCTAAAATCTTAAAAAATAGGGTCAAAAATCAGAAAGCTACTCAATATCAGAGTTTTAATGAGGCACTGATTGATCTTCAAAATGATCGAATTGATGGATTATTGATCGATCGGGTTTATGCTAATTATTACCTAGAAACAGAAGGCATTCTGAAAGACTACAATGTTTTTCCTGTCGGTTTTGAGACAGAATCCTTTGCAGTAGGGGTGCGCAAGACGGATAAAACCTTGAAGAAAAAAATTGATGAAACTTTTGGAAAACTCTATCAAAACGGCCAGTTCCAAAAGATCTCTAAGAAGTGGTTCGGAACGGATGTAGCGACAGATGATATCAAGTAAAAAGCTAGGGAATACTTCCTAGCTTTTTAGTTGGTTTTATTAGTAATTTGATGGAAAATCTTTTGCCAAGTTTCGTGGCGACGCCAGAGACTGGTATGAATTTGGCCGTCGAGTTCATAGCGAATAAGTTTGGTTTTTTGGCTGATGGACTCCAGTTCAAAGTGTTGAAAGTGAACTTGGTCGCTTGCGATGGCTTCGATCAATTCTTCTTTGTGGTGTTCGTGACCGCTATCGTCAATCAAGGTATAATTATCCGCTAGAAGAGTATCGAACTCTTGCTTGGCATAGAGGCGTTTTTCGTAGGTTAAGAGTTTCTTTTCAACGTTTTCGATCAGCTCATCCTCAGGAATCGAGCTTGGTTCTACATGGACGTCAATGTCAAAGACGCCAAATTCTTGCTTAAGAAGGTCTTCGACTTCCTCGGTGATGGCATGACTTTCATAGACAGAAAGATCGGGATTCATTTCCAAAACGACGTCTAAGTAGATATTGCTTCCATAGGTCCGTCCACGTTGGTATTTTACGCGGGCGATTTTTGGTAAATTGAGAATGGCTTTTTCATAATCTTCTAACAGGCTATCGTCGAATCCGTCTGAAAGGCTGAAGGAGGATTCCATAAAGATATCGTAGGCTGTTTTGAGGATAAAGAAGGTAATGATGATAGCAGCGATCTTATCGACAATGGGATAGTTAAAAGCACTAGCAGCAATCGCGATCGATGTTCCAAGAGAAGTGACGACGTCTGAAAGATTGTCTTTTGCGGCTGCTTTTAAGGCTTTTGATTTGGCCCGTTTTGCTAGGCGTAGATTGTAAACGTAAACGCCGAGCATGACAATGGCCGAAAGGACTCCAACAGTTGCTCCAAGTGGATCGATTCTGACAGATTCATTATTGAAAATCTTTTGGAGGGTATCTCTTAGGACGTCAAAACCAACATAAAACATGATGATCGAAGTTACCAAGCTGGCCAAATCTTCAATTTTCCAATGGCCAAATTTGTGGTCGCGATCAGCTGGTTGGCGAGCGAGACGAATCCCGATGAGCAAGGCAACATTGCTAATAATATCGGATAAGTTGTTAAAACCATCTGCTACCAGACTGGATGAGTGGAGTAAATGACCGGTCGCTAATTTAGCACAAGATAGGAATAAATAGGCGAGAATACTAATGATAGCACCACGTTCGGCCAGTTTTAAGTTACTGTTTGGTTTGTCCAAAACACCCTCCTAACCTTTTAATGAGAACATTATAGTTTATAAGTTACTATTATATCGTTTTTAGAAGTGAAATTCAAATGAGTCCCTTTTTAAAAGAAGCTGGGTCGGTTTTTGTGGTATAATAGAACGATTGAATGAATGAGGAGAATGAGATGAATCCTTTATTGAATGGTATGAATGATCGCCAAGCAGAGGCGGTCCAAACGACAGAAGGTCCCCTCTTGATTATGGCGGGAGCTGGTTCTGGTAAGACACGTGTCTTGACCCACCGCATCGCTTACTTGATCGATGAAAAAATGGTCAATCCTTGGAATATTTTGGCCATTACCTTTACCAATAAGGCTGCTCGGGAGATGAAAGAGCGGGCTTACCAGCTAAATCCGGCAACCCAAGATTGCTTGATTGCCACCTTCCACTCCATGTGTGTGCGTATCCTTCGTCGAGATGCGGATCACATTGGCTACAATCGTAACTTTACCATAGTCGATCCGGGTGAGCAGCGAACCCTGATGAAGCGCATCTTGAAGTCTTTGAATTTGGATCCTAAGAAATGGAACGAACGAACCATTTTGGGGACCATATCTAATGCTAAAAATGACCTGCTTGATGAAGTGGCTTATGCTGCACATGCGGGGGACATGTATAGCCAGATCGTCGCCAAGTGCTATGAGGCTTACCAAAAGGAACTCCGTCAGTCAGAAGCAGTAGACTTTGATGATTTGATCATGCTGACCTTGCGTCTGTTTGATCAGCATCCAGATGTACTGACCTATTACCAGCAGAAGTTCCAATACATCCATGTAGATGAGTACCAAGATACCAACCATGCCCAATACCAATTGGTCAAACTCTTGGCTTCTCGCTTTAAAAATATCTGTGTGGTTGGGGATGCTGACCAATCTATTTATGGCTGGCGGGGAGCGGATATGCAAAATATCTTGGACTTTGAGAAAGATTATCCTGATGCCAAGGTCGTTCTCCTAGAAGAGAATTACCGCTCGACCAAGACCATTTTGCAAGCAGCCAATGATGTCATCAAAAACAATCGCCACCGTCGTCCGAAGAATCTCTGGACCCAAAATGAAGACGGCGAAGAGATTGTCTATTACCGGGCCAATGATGAACAGGATGAAGCAGTCTTTGTTGCCAAAACCATTGAAGAGCTTAGTCGCGAATCTGGTTACAAACACTGTGATTTTGCTGTTCTCTACCGGACAAATGCCCAGTCACGGACCATTGAAGAAGCCTTGCTCAAGTCCAACATTCCCTACACGATGGTAGGGGGCACCAAGTTCTACAGCCGGAAGGAAATTCGGGATGTCATTGCTTATCTGAACTTGATTGCTAACCTCAGTGACAATATCAGTTTTGAGCGCATTATCAATGAACCTAAGCGGGGAATCGGGCCGGGTACGGTGGAGAAGATTCGTGATTTTGCCCAAATGCAAGAGTCCTCACTCCTGGATGCTTCGGCCAATATCATGCTCTCAGGCATCAAAGGAAAAGCGGCCCAAGCCATCTGGGACTTTGCCAATCTCATTCTTGATTTGAGAGAAAAGTTGGACCAGCTGACCATTACAGAGTTGGTCGAAGAAGTCCTTGATAAGACAGGCTATATGACTGCCCTAACCAATCAGGGAAAATTGGAAAGTCAGGCTCGCATTGAGAATATCCAAGAGTTCCTGTCTGTTACCAAGAATTTTGATGAAAATGGTGAGTCTGTTGAAGATGAATCTGGTGTTGAAACCTTAAGTCGTTTCTTGAACGACTTGGCCTTGATTGCCGATACAGATGATGGCGCGCAAGAGACTTCGGAAGTGACCTTGATGACTCTTCACGCGGCTAAAGGACTGGAGTTCCCAGTGGTCTTCTTAATTGGGATGGAAGAAAACGTCTTCCCTCTTAGTCGTGCGGCGGAGGATCCGGATGAGTTGGAAGAAGAACGTCGTCTGGCTTATGTAGGAATCACGCGGGCAGAGAAGGTTCTCTTCCTGACCAATGCCAATTCTCGTTTGCTCTTTGGACGGACCAGCTACAACCGTCCAACGCGTTTCATCAATGAGATTAGCTCAGATTTATTGACCTACCAAGGCTTAGCGCGTCCGGCTAACACGAGCTTTAAGGCTTCCTATAGCAATGGTGGCGGAACGACCTTTGGAAAAGGAATGAGCCTGTCGCAAGCCCTTCAAGAGCGCAAGAGACAAGCAGCTCCAAGTGCCCTCACGTCCTCAAGCCTTCCCTTTGGCAATGGCAACCAAGCTGGTGCCAAAGAAAGTGTCGCTTGGTCCATTGGGGATATTGCTATTCACAAGAAGTGGGGCGAAGGAACCGTCCTAGAAGTTTCTGGTAGTGGCAATACCCAAGAACTCAAGATTAACTTCCCAGAAGTGGGTCTCAAGAAACTCTTGGCCAGCGTCGCTCCGATTGAAAAGAAATAAACGGAAACCAGTAAGCTTAGCTTGCTGGTTTTGCCTTTTATAAAACTTCCCTTATATGAGGACGGACGGTAGCGACTCCCTTTGGGATTCCATACCTTAGATTTGAGCCTTCCGTCTCAAATCTACCGAGCAGGAGAAACAAATCTGTTTCTCCTGCTTTTCTCACAGCGGGAAGTTTTAATGGCCATCGTCCTGCTTTCTCAAATGTTCTCATTTACTCTATTCATTGCCATAAACATAATTGTGAAGGGAAATAGTAGGAGCAAAGCCTAGTTTGCTGGTTTTGATTTTACAGGTAGCATGATATAATAGACTAAGAATAGAGAAAGAGGCATGCTATGAACGAAATCAAGTGCCCCAACTGTGGGGAAGTCTTTACAGTCAATGAAAGTCAATACAGCGAGCTCTTGTCACAGGTACGGACAGCTGAGTTTGATAAGGAAATTCATGAGCGGATTCGGCAAGAGTTGGCTTTAGCTGAGCAAAAGGCCCTTAATGAGCAGCAAGAGAAGTTAGCCAAGAAAGACCAAGAAATTGCTCAGTTACAAAATCAGATTCAACAGTTTGATACCGAAAAAGAATTGGCGAAAAAGGAAGTAGAGCAAACGGCTAGCCAAAGTCTGCTAGAGAAAGAAAAAGAAGTGCAAGCGCTGGAAAATCAGCTGGCTACCTTACGTTTAGAGCATGAGAATCAACTGCAAAAGACACTCTCTGATTTGGAGAAAGAAAGGGATCAGGTTAAAAACCAGCTTCTCTTACAAGAAAAGGAAAATGAGCTTTCTTTAACATCTGTTAAGCAAAACTACGAAGCCCAGCTAAAGGCGGCCAATGAACAGGTCGAGTTCTACAAGAATTTCAAGGCTCAACAATCAACCAAAGCTATTGGGGAAAGTCTGGAGCAGTATGCGGAGAGTGAGTTCAATAAGGTTCGCAGTTTTGCCTTCCCAAATGCTTATTTCGAAAAGGACAACAAGGTCTCTGCACGTGGGTCTAAAGGCGACTTCATCTTCCGTGACTTTGATGATAATGGGCTAGAATTCATTTCCATCATGTTTGAGATGAAAAATGAAGCCGACGGCACAGAGAAGAAGCACAAGAATGCCGATTTCTATAAGGAATTGGACAAGGACCGTCGAGAAAAGAACTGTGAGTACGCTGTTTTGGTAAGTATGCTTGAAGCAGATAACGACTACTTCAACACAGGGATTGTCGATGTCAGCCACGAGTATGAGAAGATGTATGTGGTCCGTCCTCAGTTCTTTATTCAAATCATTGGGCTCTTACGCAATGCGGCTCTTAACTCTCTTAAATACAAGCAAGAACTAGCACTGATCCGTGAACAAAATATTGACATCACCCACTTTGAAGAAGACCTGGATGCATTTAAAGTTGCCTTTGCTAAGAACTACAATTCAGCTTCAGTCAATTTCGGCAAGGCTATCGATGAAATTGACAAGGCCATCAAACGGATGGAAGAAGTTAAGAAGTTCTTGACTACATCAGAAAACCAACTTCGTCTTGCTAACAACAAGCTGGATGATGTTTCTGTTAAAAAATTGACCCGCAAAAATCCAACCATGAAAGCGAAATTTGATGCGCTGAAGGAAGAATAGGAGGATCCTATGCAGATACGAAAAGCAACTATGAAAGATGCTGAAGCCCTACTGTCTTTATACGAAGACTTAGGCTATCCAACGACCGCTTCTAAGCTGTCTCGACGTTTAGAAATGATTCTTTCTCAACCGCATTATGGCTGTGTTCTAGCTGAAAGAAACGGAGAAATTTTAGGTTTCTTAGGTTATGCAAAGCTCTTCTTTTTTGAAGCAGATGGATCTTACTATCGTATTTTAGCTTTGTCAGTTTCAAAAGAAACAAGACGCCAAGGAATTGCTAGTAGGCTAATCGATGAATTGAAAAAACAAGCGGTAAAAGAAGGAGTTGAGGCACTGGCTTTAAATAGTGGATTAACCGCTGAACGAAATGCTGCACATCAGTTTTATCAGGCAGTTGGATTTGAAAAAGTGACTGCCGGCTTTGCCTTGCATTTAAAAACTCAACATAAATAAATCATGAAAAAATAGTAGAGGGAACGAAGTAATGTCTTCAACAAAAGGGGAAACCTTATATTTTAACGATAAGAGCATGGATTATGTGACATTTGGAAAAGGAAAACAGCCCCTAGTTATCATACCAGGCTTAGGGGATGGGTTGCAGACGGTTAAAGGAAAGGCCCTGCTCTTTTCCCTCTCTTATCGTCTACTTGCTAAGCGCTATAAAATCTATGTTTTTTCTCGAATCAATGAGCTGAGACAGGGCTATACGACGCGGGATATGGCAGCAGATGTAGCAGAAGCAATGGAGACACTAAACCTAGATACCGCCTATGTCATGGGGATTTCACAAGGTGGAATGATTGCTCAATGGTTGGCAGTTGATTTTCCAGAAAGGGTTCAAAATCTCATCCTAGCTGTGACAACAGCGAAGCTTAGTCAACTTGCTAGAGAACGAATTGAGCATTGGCAAAAACTCAGTCAATCCGGAAATTTTAAGCATCTCATGCTGGATATCGCACAGCACTCCTACACGCAAAAGAGCTATCAAAAGTGGCGGTTGCTTTATCATATTATGGGTCGCCTGGGACGAATGAAAGATGAAAAACGAATTGTCATTCAGTCTCAGTCTTGCCTGGAACATAATAGCCTTGAGGTCTTAAAAGAAATTCATTGTCCGACCTTGGTTCTTGGTGCCCTCGAAGATGGTGTGATTGGTGTGAATGGATCCAAGGAACTGGCAAAAGCGATTTCGGGTTGTCAGCTCCTTATTCTAAAGCATTCTGGGCATGCTCTTTATGAAGAAAATAAAGTATTTCAAGAGGCTGTCTGTGGATTCTTAAACTAAAAACGCTGGAAAAATTTTCCAGCGTTTTTATTCTATTTAAATCGCAAAGAGATCGTTTAGGTTTTCTGCCATGGTTGGGTGGGTAAAGATTTGTTTTGCGATGTAAGTATAAGGGATCTTGTTATCCATTGCCATGGTGATTAGGTTGATGAGTTCACCAGCAGCTTCTCCAAAGAGCGTAGCTCCAAGGATTTCCTTGGTTTCTGGGTTGACCACGGCTTTAAAAGCACCACGAAGGTCTGCATTGACATGGCCACGTGGCATGGCAGCAACTGGCAATTCTTTGACAGCCACTGGAAGTCCTTTGTCTCGTGCTTCTTGCTCAGTCAAGCCAACTTGGGCCAATGGAGGAGCAATGAAGAGGGTTGTCGCATAATTTCTACGTGTTTCGAGATTGTAGCTTCCATCGCCTGTAAGGTAATTGAAGACGATGCGGAAGTCATCAAGTGACATATAGGTGAATTGAGGACCACCATTGACATCCCCAACTGCAAAGACACCAGGGACGTTGGTTTCCAAATGACGGTTGACTTGAATAGCTCCACGATCCGTAACTTGGATGTCTGTGTTTTCAAGACCAAGGCCAGCTGTGTTTGGCTTACGTCCAGTTGCGTAGAGGAGGATATCGAACTCGAAGTCTCCTTTATCGGTTACAACCGTTAAGCTGTTTTGGCCATCTTTAATTTCTTGGGTATGAACACCTTGAAGGAACTGAATACCATCTTCTTCAAGGTAGCCTTTTGCAAGAGCTGCGATGCTTGGCTCAATCCGTGGCAAGAACGTGTCCGCAGCATCCAATACTGTTACTTGACTACCTAAGGTATTGTAGAGATGAGCAAATTCCAATCCGATTGGTCCACCACCAAGGACACCCAGGCGTTTTGGTAAGTTTTCCAAACGTTGAATACCGGTTGAGTCTACAGCAAATTTACTTTCAGCCAATCCTGGGATTGGAAGGACAGTTGGTACTGCACCAGTATTAATAATAATGGTTTCAGCAGTCAATTCTTCCTTTTCGTCACCAGCTTGAATTTCGATGACCTTGTTGGAAACGAAACGAGCTGTTGCATCAATAATGTCCACACCCGTTCCAGCAATAGTTGCGTAGTTCTTGCCGTTGAGACGAGTGGTGACCGCATTTTTTTCGCTCATGGCTTGCTCAAAATCCAAGCCTTTTTCCGCTGCGACAATCAAGGTCTTAGTTGGAATACAAGCGATATTGATACAGGTACCACCGTACATGGACTTGCTCTTTTCAATCAGAGCGACTTTTTTCCCTTGGCTTGACAATTTTGCGGCCAAAGTTTTCCCGGCTTTCCCGAAGCCGACAACGATTACATCATACGTTAACATATTATACACCTTCCTTTGATTTTCATTTTATCAAATGAACGAAAAATTGTCTGAAATCTGCTACGGAATTTTTTTGAAACACATTGGAGACGGGTATCAGCGACAAGAGAGAGCTTTCATGGTATAATAAAGGGTCGGTGACCCGGATGGTCACACAATCAGTTAGAAAGAGCAAATCAGATGGACGGAATTATTAATGTAAAGAAAGAAGCGGGTATGACCTCGCACGATGTGGTCTTTAAACTGCGCAAAATTCTGGGAACCAAAAAGATTGGCCACGGGGGAACACTGGATCCGGATGTGGTAGGAGTGCTTCCCATTGCCGTTGGAAAGGCGACTCGTATGGTTGAATTCATGCAAGATGAGGGCAAGATCTATGAGGGTGAAATCACTCTGGGCTTTTCCACAACGACAGAAGATGCCAGCGGTGTAGTCATAGAGCGGACCCCAGTGGAAGCACCTTTAGATGCAGAAGAGGTCGATCGCATGATTGCCCAAATGGTGGGAGAGATCGAGCAGGTACCGCCCATGTATTCAGCGGTCAAGGTCAATGGACGCAAGCTCTATGAATATGCGCGTGCAGGAGAAGAAGTGGAACGTCCTGTTCGGCAAGTGACGATTTATGAGTTTGCAAGGACCGGAGAGATTGTTTATGAAGAGAAAACAGCCCGATTCCCCTTCCGTGTCAAATGCAGCAAGGGAACTTATATCCGGACCTTGTCGGTGGATTTAGGGCAGAAACTGGGTTATGCAGCCCATATGTCCCACTTGATCCGCACCAGTGCAGCCGGTTTGTCCCTTGAAGATGCCTTGACTTTAGAAGAAGTGGCTGAAAAAGTAGTCCAAGGAGATTTGAGCTTCCTTCATCCACTTGAGATTGGGACTGGAGATCTGGAAACAGTAGAGCTGACAGTAGAAGAGGTCGGCGAAGTCCAAGTGGGACGCTTTATTCCGGTTGAGAGTGAGGCAAAAGAGTTGGCTGCTTTTTACCAAGGAAAACTAGTGGCTATTTTGGAGAAAAGGGAAGAACTTTTCAAACCTCGCAAAGTTTTTCTGACAGAAAGTGTGTTACAATAAATTCATGAATATTCGTACGATAACTACTGCAAATCAGATCCACGTGGAGTGTGAGACGGTTTTGGTCTTGGGCTACTTTGATGGCTTGCACCTAGGGCATCAGGAACTTTTTAAAAAAGCACGCCAGATAGCAGATGAAAAAGACTTGAAGGTTGCTTTGTTAACCTTCCCGGAATCACCCAAGCTAGCCTTTGTTCGCTACCAATCAGAATTGTTGCTCCATTTGCAAAGCCCAGAGGACCGCTTTCGAACCTTAAAAAAACTTGGAGTAGATGAGCTCTATCTCATTGATTTTACGACCGATTTTGCTTCTAAAACAGCCAAAGAATTTGTCGATCAATTTGTAAAAGCCTTGAGAGCTCGGGTCTTGATTGCTGGTTTTGATTATAGTTTTGGTTGTGATAAGAAAACAGCCTCCGATTTATCCGCTTATTTTGGAGGCCAAGTGGAAGTCATTGAACCCGTACTGGATCAAGGTGAGAAGATCAGCTCAACCCGTATTCGTAAAGCAGTTTTAGAAGGGCACGTCAAGGAAGCAGCACGGCTGCTGGGACGTCCCTCAGCTAGTCGAGGGATCGTAGTGCATGGGGATGCGCGTGGTCGGACTATTGGCTATCCAACGGCTAATCTAGCCCCGATTGATCGGACTTATCTACCATCAGATGGCGTCTATGTAGTTGATGTCGATTTTAAAGGGCAGACCTATCGGGGAATGGCCTCTGTCGGGAAAAATGTCACCTTTGATGGCAAAGAATTGCGTTTTGAAGTCAATCTCTTTGATTTTACAGGTGATATCTACGGTCATACCCTAACCATTCACTGGTTGGACAAGATTCGAGACATGGTCAAGTTTGATGGTGTAGCGTCTTTAGTAGCTCAATTAGAAGAGGACGAAGTAGTCGCACGCCAGTGGTCAGAGCTATAATTTCAAGGGGTGTCATGCCCCTTTTTCTTCGTCTTACCATGTTAAGGAAAATGAAAGTGCTTCCTGATTTCCACTGAAATTCAGAAAAATAGCCGAGAAATCAAAAAAGCCTTTTCAAGCCTCTCTTTTTTTTGTATAATAGAGTTAAATAGTTAGATACAATAAAGAAGTGAAATACATGATTACATTATTTTTATCACCGAGTTGTACATCATGTCGAAAAGCACGGGCTTGGTTAAAGAAGCACGATGTTCCATTTAAAGAACACAATATTATGACAAGTCCTTTGAGCAGTCAGGAGTTGACAAGTATTTTGGCCTTAACCGAAAATGGAACGGACGACATCATTTCAACTCGCTCAAAAATTTTTCAAAAATTAGACGTTGATGTGGAGGATTTGTCGATTTCTGCCTTGATCCGACTGATTGAGGAAAATCCAAGTCTCTTGCGTAGACCCATTATTTTGGATAACAAACGCATGCAAATCGGCTTTAATGAAGACGAAATTCGGGCCTTCTTGCCACGAAGTTATCGCAAACAAGAGTTACGCTCTGCCACTCTGAGAGCAGAAATAAATTGAGAAGTTTGATGGATGATAGAAAATTATAGTTACCCACTGGATTTATCGTGGAGCACTGAAGAGCTTGCTTCAGTGCTTTCTTTTTTTAACAAGGTTGAAGAGGCTTATGAGAGCAAGGTAGAGGTTGGGGACTACCTCAAGGCCTACCGGGCTTTTAAACAAGTCGTACCAAGTATTGGAGAAGAAAAGCGTCTTGGACGAGAGTTTGAGCAAGTTAGCGGCTATTCTCTTTACCGTGCGACCCAGGCCGCAAAGCAAAAAGAACAAGGATGGTTTTCACTTGAAAAATAAGTTAGAGTTTGCCAAACAAATCGTTCTCGAGGCTGGAGAGTATATCCGGCAGCATCTCGATGATTCATTGAAAATCATGAGAAAGACAGGGCCAACTGATTTGGTAACCCAGATGGACCAGCAGGTCCAAAAAGATTTGGTTGAAAAGATTACCCGACGTTACCCGACGGATCAGATTTTTGCGGAAGAAGATGGCCTTCGTTCGCCTATTTCAGAAGGATCTGTTTGGGTGATTGATCCGATTGATGGCACCAATAATTTCGTAGCCCAAAAAGAAGATTTTGCTGTGATGGTGGCTTACTTTGAAGAGGGCCATGGTCAATTTGGCCTGATTTATGATGTGATGCGCGATCAGCTTTTTTATGGAGGTGGCGAGTTTCCAGTTTACCGCAATGAGCTAGAACTCACTCCTTTTGTGGACCGGCCTCTCGATACCCTTTTGATGTCCTCTAATGTCGGTATGCTAGAAAAAAATGAATGGGGAATGGTCGATCTGGGGATGAAGTGCCTTGGGATCCGTGTCTATGGAAGTGCCGGCATTAGTTTTTCAAAAATTCTTTCTGGTGGGATTCTAGCTTACTTTAGCTATCTTTGGCCATGGGATTATGCAGCTGCTGCCATAATGGGTGAACGCTTAGGCTATACTGTTTTGAATCTCAATGGAGATCAGCCAAATTACCAAACCCTTGAGCCTATCATGATGGTGCCGAAGGCCAAGTTGTCTGAAATTCAGACCTATCTGAAGAAGGGGAGAAACTAGATGAATTTTCCCAACGGTTTTACAGAAAAATACCAGCATCTTCTAGGTGAGGATGCTGCTGCTTTTTTTGCGACTTTTGACCAAGAAGCAGTCTCAGCCTTTCGCACCAATCCTTTGAAAGAAGCCCAAAAAGCCTTTTCGGACCCTATTCCTAATACCCCTTGGGGCCATTATGGAAAGGTGTCTGGTAAATCGATCGAGCATGCGACAGGTTTGGTCTACTCGCAGGAGCCAGCTGCACAGATGGTGGCGCAAGTAGCTCAGCCAAAGCCTGGAATGAAGGTACTTGACTTAGCAGCAGCCCCTGGAGGGAAGACGACCCAGCTCCTATCCTACTTGGACAATCAAGGACTGCTAGTTTCCAATGAAATCCATAAAGGCCGTTCCAAAATCTTGGTTGAGAATGTGGAGCGCTTTGGTGCGCGAAATGTACTGGTGACCAATGAGTCAGCAGATCGTTTAGCAAAGGTCTTTTCTGGCTTTTTTGATCTCATTGTTCTAGATGCTCCATGTTCGGGCGAGGGGATGTTTCGCAAGCAACCAGATGCTATGGACTATTGGTCTCTAGACTATCCAGAGCAATGTGCCTCCCTCCAACGAGAGATCCTAGAGGATGCCATCAGAATGCTGGCTCCAGGAGGTTTTTTAGTTTATTCGACCTGTACCTGGGCTCCTGAAGAAAACGAAGAGATGGTGTCCTGGTTGTTACAGAACTTTGAGTTGGAACTGGACAGATTCGAAAAAATCAATGGCATGGCAGATGGCATTGGCTATCCTGAAACAGCGCGCATGTACCCGCATCTCTTCAAAGGAGAAGGGCAATTCGTTGCGAAGTTCCGTTATCTTGGTGAGAATCAAGCTGCGAAACTTCCTTCCAAGAAAGACCAATTAACTGCTGAACAGAAGAAATTGTGGCAAGATTTTGTCAAAAAACACCTATTCATTACACTCGATGGAGTGCTAGAAACTTTTGGAGAAGAGCTCTATCTGGTGCCGAAAGGTTTGCCAGATCTTCGAAAAATAAAAATTGCCCGCAATGGTTTGCACCTTGGGACCTTCAAGAAAAACCGCTTTGAGCCTAGCTTTGCTCTCGGACTCGCTCTAAGACCAAGCGAGGTCAAAGCGAGGATTTCCATTACACCTGATGATTTTGTCCATTATGTAGCGGGAGAGACGATCCAATTGGAAGAAAATCATCCCAATGGTTGGTATCAGGTTCTGGTCGAAGGCAATGGTTTAGGTTTTGCTAAGGTCACCGGAAAGACCCTAAAAAATTTCTATCCAAAGGGTCTGCGTTTTAGGTAAAATACTATGAAAAGAATCTGTTCTATGATATAGTGGAAGTAGAGGTGTTTTTTTACAAAACATCACTTGGCAAATAGTTTAATTGAAATAGTAAACAATCAAGGAGATACGATTTGAAAAAGTCAAAAAAGCTGATCCTAGGACTAGCGACGATCGCATTAGCAGGAAGTTTATCTGCTTGTGCTTCTTGGATCAATCGCGGAGAATCCATCACGGCCGTTGGATCTACTGCTTTGCAGCCTCTTGTGGAAGGAGTCGTGGACCGCTACATTGAGGAACATCCAGGAAAGATTGTCAACGTGCAAGGAGGCGGTTCTGGTACAGGACTTTCCCAGGTTCAATCAGGGGCTGTCGATATTGGAAATAGTGACCTTTTTGCAGAAGAAAAATCTGGGATTGATGCATCAAGCTTGGTTGACCATCAGGTAGCCGTAGCAGGGACAGCCATTATCGCAAATAAAGATATCTCCATCGATAATTTGACGACAGAGCAGTTGCGGAAGATTTTCACAGGAGAATATACCAATTGGAAACAATTGGGAGGAAAGGATCTTGAAATCACAATTGTGAACCGGGCAGTTGGTTCGGGTAGCCGAGCTGTCTTTGATATCATCATAATGGACGGCAAACAGCCAAAGCAAGCCCAAGAGCAAGATTCAAACGGGATGGTTAAAAATATTGTTTCCCAAACGCCAGGAGCCATCTCTTATTTGGCCTTTACCTACCTAGATAGCAGTGTCAAAACTATGAAGCTCAATGGTTACCAACCCACCAAAGAAAATGTCATCAGCAATAAGTGGCCGATCTGGTCTTATGAGCATATGTATACCAAAGGGAAGCCAAATGACTTGGCCAAAACCTTTATCGATTATATGATGACCGATGAGATCCAGCAAAAAGTGGTTGGAAAAATGGGCTATATTCCTATCAATGACATGAAAGTCACCCGTGATTTAAAAGGAAATGTGACAAAAAAATAACAGAATTGGGTAAAAAATGAACGAAGTAGCAAAAAAAATGCTGACGAAATCCAAAAACTCCCGCCTAGAAAAATTTGGAAAGACCATTACCTTTCTATGTATGAGTTTGATTGTCGTCGTCGTCGCCATGATTTTGATTTTTGTGGCTCAAAAAGGCTTGTCGACTTTCTTTGTCAATAAAGTCAATATCTTTAGTTTTCTATTTGGTAGTGCCTGGAACCCTGCTGCTAAGGAATTCGGAGCCCTACCGATGATTTTGGGATCTTTTATCGTAACCTTGCTCTCTGCCCTCTTGGCAACACCGTTCGCCATTGGTGCAGCTGTATTTATGACGGAAGTATCTCCCAAAGGATCACGGTTTTTGCAACCAGCGATTGAGCTTTTGGTAGGAATTCCTTCCGTTGTTTATGGATTTATTGGTCTCCAAGTCGTTGTTCCATTTACGCGTAGTCTCTTTGGAGGGACTGGTTTTGGGATTCTCTCAGGTGTCTTTGTCCTCTTTGTTATGATCCTACCGACAGTGACCTTTATGACGACCGATAGTCTTCGTGCTGTTCCTCGTCATTACCGTGAAGCCAGTATGGCTATGGGAGCGACACGCTGGCAAACCATCTGGCATGTCACACTCAAGGCAGCCCGCTCTGGAATTTTTACAGCGGTCGTCTTTGGGATGGCACGCGCCTTCGGGGAAGCCTTGGCCATTCAGATGGTCGTAGGAAACTCGGCTGTGGTACCAACCTCGCTCACTACACCAGCTTCCACCCTCACCTCTATTTTGACCATGGGAATCGGAAATACCGTTATGGGAACAGTCAATAACAATGTACTCTGGTCGCTTGCCTTGGTATTGCTCCTTATGAGTCTTGCCTTTAACAGTGTGATTAAACTAATTACGAAAGAAAGAGGTAAGAAGAACTATGCACGCTAAACGAATGGATAAAATTGCCACAGGAGTGCTGTATACCATTTCAGGAATTATTGTCGCTATTCTCGCTGCTTTGATTCTCTACATTTTGGTGCGTGGCTTACCCCATGTATCTTGGCACTTCCTGACAGGGAAATCCTCTTCTTATCAAGCAGGAGGAGGGATCGGAATTCAATTGTACAATTCCTTCTTCCTTTTGGTCATTACCTTGGTGATTTCTTTTCCCCTCTCTCTTGGGGCTGGGATTTACCTCTCTGAATATGCAAAAAAAGGTCGCTTGACGAATTTGGTACGGACCTGTATCGAAATCTTGTCTTCCTTGCCATCTGTTGTTGTGGGTCTCTTTGGTTACTTGGTCTTTGTTGTCCAGTTCAAATATGGATTTTCGATCATTTCAGGGGCCTTGGCCTTGACCGTCTTTAACTTGCCACAGATGACCCGCAATATCGAAGATAGCTTGCAACACGTCCACCATACTCAGCGTGAAGCAGGTCTTGCCCTAGGCTTATCTCGCTGGGAAACGGTGATTCATGTCGTGGTACCGGAGGCTCTTCCAAGTATTGTGACGGGGGTTGTATTGGCATCAGGACGGATCTTTGGGGAAGCCGCTGCCTTGATCTATACAGCAGGTCAATCAGCTCCAGCTCTTGATTGGTCAAACTGGAACATCTTTAGTGTGACCAGTCCGATTTCGATTTTCCGGCAGGCTGAAACCTTGGCTGTCCATATCTGGAAGGTCAATAGTGAAGGAACCATTCCAGACTCCATCGAAGTCTCAGCTGGTTCAGCAGCCGTTCTTTTGATCTTTATCTTGATCTTTAACTTTGGAGCACGCAAACTCGGAAGTTACCTCCATAAAAAACTAACATCTGCTTAAAGGAGAAGAAATGTCAAAATACAATTGGGATGAGCGACACATCATTACTTTTCCTGAAGAAAAGGTGGTCCTATCGACTAAAGATTTGCATGTCTATTATGGAAATAACGAATCCATAAAAGGCGTTGACATGCAGTTTGAAAAGAATAAAATTACAGCCTTGATTGGTCCTTCAGGGTCTGGGAAATCAACCTACCTTCGTAGTTTGAACCGGATGAATGATACCATTGATATTGCGCGTGTAACGGGTGAAATTTGGTATGAAGGCATCGATGTCAATCGTCCGGATATCAATGTCTATGAAATGCGCAAGCACATCGGGATGGTTTTCCAACGGCCAAATCCATTTGCCAAATCAATTTACAAAAACATTACTTTCCCGCATGAACGTGCTGGGGTGAAAGACAAGAAGGTCTTGGATGAATTGGTTGAAACCTCTTTGAAGCAGGCCGCTTTATGGGATCAGGTCAAAGATGACCTTCATAAATCTGCCTTAACCCTTTCAGGTGGTCAGCAGCAGCGACTTTGTATTGCGCGTGCTATCTCTGTGAAGCCAGACATCTTACTGATGGACGAACCTGCTTCAGCCTTAGACCCCATTGCAACGGCGCAATTGGAAGAAACCATGCTTGAGTTGAAAAAAGATTATACCATTGTCATTGTGACACACAGCATGCAACAGGCTGCCCGTGCGAGCGATTATACCGGCTTCTTCTACCTTGGAGACCTGATCGAGTATGACAAGACTTCGCATATTTTCCAAAATGCCAAATTGCAATCGACCAACGATTATGTGTCAGGTCACTTTGGATAAGGTAGAAGGACAAAAAGGAATATAAAATGACGGATCCAATTTTACAAGTCAAGGACTTGTCGGTGTATTACAACAAAAAGAAGGCCTTAAATAGTGTCTCCTTGGACTTTGCGTCAAAAGAGATTACAGCCTTAATCGGTCCATCAGGATCGGGAAAATCAACCCTGTTAAAAGCTATCAATCGCATGGGAGACTTAAACTCTGAAGTGACGACGACTGGGACGGTACTTTACAACGGCCACAATATCTACGGTCCGCGGACCGATACTGTTGAGTTGCGTAAGGAAATCGGAATGGTCTTTCAACAGCCCAACCCCTTTCCAATGTCCATTTATGACAATGTCACTTATGGATTGATGATCAATGGAATAAAAGACAAGGCGGTCTTAGATGAGGCAGTAGAAACCTCCCTCAAGCGTGCGTCTATTTGGGATGAAGTCAAGGATCGCTTACATGACTCAGCCATTGGCCTTTCTGGAGGTCAACAACAGCGGGTCTGTGTAGCGCGGGTCCTTGCGACCAGTCCGAAAATCATCTTGTTGGATGAGCCGACATCAGCGCTAGACCCGATTTCAGCTGGTAAGATTGAGGAAACCCTCTATGGCCTAAAAGACCGCTATACCATGCTTTTGGTGACTCGTTCCATGCAGCAGGCGAGTCGTATTTCAGATAAAACAGCCTTTTTCTTAGGTGGCGATTTAATTGAGTATAATGATACCAATGAAATGTTCTTGAACCCAGCTAAGAAAGAAACAGAAGACTATGTCTCTGGAAAATTTGGATAGGAAGAAAAAGAAAATGCTACGAGTTCAATTTGAAGAAGATTTAGAAAAGTTGCATAACCAGTTTTATGCAATGGGAAACGAAGTGTTGAGCCAGATCAACCGTACAGTAAGAGCTTTTGTCACACATGACCGTGAATTGGCCCGTCAAGTCATCGAAGACGATGCCAAGATCAATGATTTTGAAGTGAAGTTAGAGCGCAAATCCTTTGAGATCATTGCCCTTCAACAGCCAGTTTCACAAGACCTTCGCGTAGTCATGACCGTCTTAAAAGCGGTCTCTGATTTAGAGCGGATGGGTGACCATGCTGTTTCAATTGCCAAAGCAACGATCCGGATGAAAGGTGAAGTGCGCATCAAATCTGTTGAAGAAGAAATCAGCAAGATGGGGCGTGAGGTCAAAGACTTTGTCGAAGCGACCCTTGATGTCTACCTCAAAGGCGATGTCGATTTGGCCTATGAAGTAGCTAGCAGAGACGAAGGGGTGAATCATTTCTTTGAAAGCATTCAAGAATTGGCGACAGAAGAAATTCGGAAAAATCCTGAGTCTATTGTGACCGGTCGTGATTACTTCCAAGTGATTAACTTCTTGGAACGCATCGGGGATTATGCCAAAAATATTTGTGAGTGGGTTGTCTACTTTGAAACAGGTAAAATTGTAGAAATGTAAGAAAGACGAATCTTTGAGGATAGAAGAAAAGTGAATAGATTCAAAAATCGTTCATTTCGACTCCCAAAGCCCCATTCTTTTAGTTCTCAGGCAAGCATTGTCATGCTTGTCTTTTCTTTTATCCAGACTTTGTGATAAAATAGTCCTATTAGGGCTTTTGATAGGAAAGCATCGAAATAAAAAGGAGGAAATTATGCAAGCAGTTGCACATTTTGTAGAAACATTCGTTCCAGAACATTATGACGTGTTTTTGGATTTAAGTCGTAAAACTAAGACCTTTAGTGGTCGTGTGGTGATCACAGGTCAAGCCAAGGCGGACAAGATCTCGCTTCACCAAAAGGATTTGACCATCGAAACAGTAGAAGTAGCCGGTCAAGCCCGTCCCTTTACTGTAGATGATGCCAATGAAGCGGTTTACGTGGAATTGGAGGAAGCAGGTCATGTAACAGTTACCTTGACTTATACTGGTAAGATCACAGACAATATGACTGGGATTTACCCATCTTACTACAGCATTGATGGTGTGAAGAAAGAAGTTATCTCTACTCAGTTTGAGAGCCACTTTGCGCGCGAAGCTTTTCCAAGTGTGGATGAGCCTGAAGCCAAAGCAACTTTTGATCTTTCTTTGAAATTTGACCAAGAAGAAGGCGAAGTAGCCCTCTCAAACATGCCTGAAATCGATGTAGAAGACCGCAAAGAAACAGGTATCTGGAAATTTGCTACGACTCCACGGATGTCTTCTTATCTCCTTGCCTTTGCTGCTGGGGATCTTCAAGGTGTGACTGCCAAAACAAAAAATGGTACTCTCGTAGGTATCTACTCAACCAAGGCCCATCCTTTGAAAAACTTAGAATTTTCATTGGATATTGCCGTTCGTGTCATCGAATTTTATGAAGACTATTACGGTGTCAAGTACCCAATTCCTCAATCTCTTCACGTGGCGCTTCCAGACTTCTCTTCTGGAGCCATGGAAAACTGGGGCCTAGTGACTTACCGTGAAGTCTATCTCTTGGTCGATGAAAACTCAACCGCATTGAGCCGTCAACAAGTCGCTCTTGTAGTCGCTCACGAATTGGCTCACCAATGGTTCGGTAACCTCGTTACAATGAAGTGGTGGGATGACCTCTGGTTGAACGAAAGTTTTGCCAACATGATGGAATATGTATCTGTCAATGCTATCGAGCCAAGCTGGAATATCTTTGAAGACTTCCAAACAACAGGTGTTCCGTTGGCCTTGAAACGCGATGCAACCGATGGGGTGCAATCGGTCCATGTGGAAGTTAAACACCCTGACGAAATCAATACTCTTTTTGACCCAGCCATCGTCTATGCTAAAGGTAGTCGTCTCATGCATATGCTTCGTCGCTGGTTAGGTGATGATGCTTTCCGTAAAGGACTCAAAGCTTACTTTGAAAAACACCAATACGGCAATACAATTGGTCGTGACCTTTGGAATGCTCTAGGTGATGCATCTGGTCGTGATGTCGCAGCCTTCATGGATTCTTGGTTGGAACAACCGGGTTATCCAGTCCTTACAGCAGTGGTAGAAAATGATACCTTGAAAATCAGTCAAAAACAATTCTTCATTGGGGAACATGAAGACCAAGGTCGTAAATGGGTTGTGCCATTGAACAGCAACTGGTCTGGTATTCCAGATACACTTGAAACAGAAACCCTTGAAATTCCAGGTTATGCTGCCCTTGCTGCTGCAAATAAAGAACCTCTTCGTTTCAATACGGAAAATACAGCCCATTACATTACCGATTACCAAGGAGAACTCTTGGATGCGATTGTAGACAACATGGCTTCCTTGGATAACACCAGCAAGCTTCAAGTTGTACAAGAGCGCCGTCTCCTTGCAGAAAGTGGGGTTATCTCGTATGCAAGCCTCTTGCCAGTCATCGAGAAATTAACAAAAGAAAGTTCTTATTTGGTCGTATCTGCGGTTTCATCCATTCTTCAAGGTCTTACCCTCTTTGTAGATGAAGGTTCTGCAGTCGAAGCAGCTTATAAGAATTTGCTAGTGACCTTCAACCAATTTAACTTTGACCGACTTGGTTTTGAACCAAAAGCTGGAGAAGCCGATGAAGATGAAATGGTTCGTCAATTGGTGATTGCCAATATGATCAATGGGGATGATGCAGGAGCAAGCGCTAAAGCCAGTGAAATCTATGCAGCTCATGCAGACAATATTAGTAAGCTTCCGGCGGCGATTCGTTTGCAAATCTTGATTAACCAAATCAAACACCATGAAAGCAAAGAGTTGACTGATTTGTACTTGAATACTTATGCTCAAGCGACAGATGGCAACTTCAAGCGTCAATTGTCTACAGCTTTGGCTTATACAACCAATGCAGACACAGTTGAAAAGATTTTGACAGAGTGGAAGAACAAGGATGTTGTGAAACCACAAGACTTGGCAATGAGTTGGTATTTCACTTTCTTACATCATGACTTTACCCAGGAATCTGCCTGGACTTGGGCGCGTGACAATTGGGAATGGGTCAAAGCAGCTCTTGGCGGAGACATGAGCTTTGATAAGTTTGTCATTTACCCAGCCAATACCTTCAAAACAGCAGAGCGCTTAGCAGAATTCAAAGCTTTCTTTGAACCACAATTGTCTGATATGGCTATCAGCCGAAACATCAGCATGGGAATCAAGGAAATCGCAGCACGTGTGGATTTGATCCAACGGGAAAAAGCAGCAGTAGAAGCAGCAATTCTTGCGACGAAATAAATTTATAAAAGATGAGAGTGGGACAGAAATCGGTCATTCGTTAGAATTCGATTTCGTCGTCCCACCTCCGCACAGTTGAGTAGCGCAGTAAAAGCTGATGAAATCAGCTTAGTAGAGCCCACTCAACCACTGCGTCTTGCTCGACAATCCAAAAACAAAAGATGAGACTAGGACTTTTGTCCCAGCCTCATCTTTTGTTTTTCAATGAATCATCTGTATTGGATATCGAAGGAGAAGGATCATTCGTTTATTGGACTTGGTAAGAGGATCTCCGTTCGATAGTGGCCATTTTCTTTGAATCGCTTGATAGTTCCTTGGTATTCTTGTACTAGGGCATCAACGTTTCGTAAGCCCCAACCATCTCTTTGACGTGTTTTACGAGTCTCTTGTTCTTGTTCATTAAAGGTATTGTTGATCGAAATAAATAGGTTTTGTTGAAAATAACGTATATTCAGAGCCAATGTTCTCTCCGATTTATCAGTTAATCGAAGACAGGCTGAAATACTATTATCTAAACAATTTCCTAAAATAACAGCTAGAATATCAGGCTGAATAGATAATTCTTGAGGGACAAAGCAGTCAATTTCCAATTCAATTTCATCTTCCACATCGTGCAGTTTTTGATTCAGTAAAAAATTAATTGTTGGATTTTTGGAGTAAAAGGTTTGTTTTCTTGAAATACTATCGGTTAACGATTGAAGATACTCTCTAGCCTCATCTGGATTTTCTTCTAGAAGTGCCAAGAGGGTTAAATGTTTATTTTTTAAGTCATGCCGAAGACTTTGCAATCGTTGGTATTCCTCTTGAGACTGTTGTGTTTCTCTTAATTGGAATTGAAGCTGTTCTTTATCTAATTTATTTTGATAATAAGCGTGCTGTTGTTGAGAAAGATGTAAGGTAAAATAAAGTGAGGAAAATGACAATACAATAAGAGAAAAGAGTGAAATGACAGAAAGATAATCTGGTCCAAATACTTGTCCTTGAATAGCAGATACAGTGAAGGCAAAAATAATCGATAAAATCGGCACGATAAATTGATAAAGCCAATTTCTTCTAAATGTTGCCATGGTTAACTTTTGATGTGTTCGAAATAACTGTCGAAGAATAAGAGTGATCACAGTTGAAAAAAGAAAACTGATGACAAGGTAACCACTAATTATTCCAAAATTTTTTGATACTTTTGACAGTGGAAGAAAAAGTTGGATAGCTTGATTGAGGACAGCTCCTGCTAATAATGTCAGGCTTGTCTGTAAGAATATCCAAAAGGAAGAATCACGAAAGGAGTAGCCAAAATAGAGTCCTACAAGAAAGGATTCTACAATACTAAGAAAGAGATTGCTAACTAAAAAAACGCGACTTTCTAAAAATATAAACACAAGAGCTACATGAAAAAGAAAGCAACAACAAAGGACTAAAAGGGTTTCTTTTGAATGTTTATTTTTGGATATTGGCCTATAAAATAAAACAGTTGCCAGAAATAAGTCGAACAAGATACTAATGATCCGTAATCCTATTAGCATTAGAAATTCCTTTCACTGAGATAGTTATAGTATTTTTCTTTAAAAGAAGACTGGAACTTACGACTAATTGGAAGTGGATGCTCTTCTGTTCCATTTAGCAAAATAGTCACGGTTTTCGCATCAAAATCTTTGATATATTTGGGATTTACAATATAAGAAGCATGTATTTGAATAAAATAATCAGGTAGTTTATCTAGAATGTCTTGGGTTTTCAGTAAGGACTTATAGGTATCTGCTAGCGTGTAAATAAAAACAGAACGCTTATCCTTCTCAAAATAGGTAATGTCACTTAAAGGAATAGAGTAACTTTGTTTTCCAAATGAGAAGTTAAAGATGGTTTGTCCTAAATCTAAATAACGTAAAACTCTGTCTACTACCTTATTTAGCCTTTGAGGTTCAATTGGTTTTACTAAGTAATCAAAAGTCTGTACTTCAAAAACTTGTTCCATATAATCACGATAGCTAGTCACAAAAATAATGGGGATAAAAGGATTGAACTGACGAATTTCACGTGCAAGGTCAATTCCAGTAATTTGTGGCATATCAATATCCAAAAAAACACAATGAGTATCCCCTGTTAACTGTTCTAGCATTCTTTGTGGATTGGTATATAGTTTTGTTTCTACAGGAACCTTGTCGTAAGAAAGTAAATACTGTTCTAACTGACTAGCATCTCTAGTTGAGTCATCACAAATAACGACGTTTAACATAAGTCCCCCTTATCAAATTGAGTTGGCTAATTATGACACTAAAATGGTAAATCATGACGTAAACCATGGAAAGTCATATGTTTATTATACAATAATCTTATCAAAAATGAAGGAAGCTGGGAAAATCTTCTCAGTCTTGAGTGATGAGATGAAGACATTTGCGACACTGACTATTAGAGATTTGACAAAATCATTCGATAAGCAACATTTTGCTAATAATCATATTTCCTTAGAAATAGAAGCTGCTAAAATTACAGCCTTTTTAGGACACAATGGTGCTGGTAAGTCCACCCTCTTAAATCAAATGATTGGTTTTACCAAACCTGATCGAGGGGACGTTTGCTATGGAGATATTTCTTTTGTAGAGAATCGTAAACAAGCTCGTTCGATGATGAGCTATATGTCACAGCAGTATGCACCACTTGAAAAATTAACGGTGGAACAAAATTTAGAAATGCTTGGAAGAATGAGAGGATTAAACACCTTAGATCTACAAAGAGAACTTGACCAACTCCTAACTGATTTAGAAATTAAAGAATATCGGAGAAAACAAGGAAAGGACCTTTCAGGTGGTTTAAAGCGCCTGACCTCTTTTGCAATGGCTTTAATCGGATCTCCGACCATCATTCTTCTTGATGAGCCGACGAACGATGTTGATCCAATACGTCGTGAAAAACAGTGGCAATTATTACAGAAGCTAGCGCATAAAGGTCATACCATTATTATCGTGACGCATAATCTCTTAGAAGTTGAAAAATATGCTGACAACTATGCCTTATTTAACCATGGGAAGTTAATCAAATCAGGACCTGTTCAGCAAATAACCTATCAAAAACAGTATCAAATCTCTTTTGAGTTTAGGAATGAAGATAGCTTAGCTCTATTCCAAGATTATACCATTATCAATGGTTCGATTTGCCAGATTGAAATAGAAGAGAAGGAGTTAACGAGACTGCTACCAAAAATCACACAGGAATTGGATGGAAAGAATATTTTAAATCTGTCACTTGCTCAGAAAAACGTATCCATTTCAGATCTTTATAGAGAGGAGTTGACAAACTGATATGACTCAATTTTTTTACTTACTTCGTTGGAACTATCTTCGTCAAAAAGATCTATTTCTACTCTTTACGCTAGCTCAGGTTCTGTTATCCATTTCACTTCTTTTTGGTTATCCACTAGTGATCGGTGAGATTGATACGACAGCTGCCTACTATCTCTCTTCTGGTTCAGTTCTGATAGGAATTATTTCTATTGGCTGTACTATCTCATCACCTGTTATAGCAAATGCGAAGTCAGAAGGACATGTAGACTATGTACGAGCCCTTCCAATACCACGAATTCTTATTTCCTTAGCAGATCTTTGGATGTGGATGATTGCTATTTTACCTGGAGTGTTCATTTCTGTTATACTGGGCTATTTTCGTTTTTCTGTCCGCTTAAATGTATCTATTCTGGCTGTTTTCATCCTATTTCTTATCTGTCTTACAATGATCAGTCTTGGATTTGCCTTTGCGTATACTTTTTCTCCCAATATTGTCACGCTGATGTCTCAGTTAATTCTTATGATTGGTTTGATGTTTTCGCCAATCATGTACCCAGCAAGTCGTCTTCCAGATTGGATAAACCATCTCTACCATGTTCTTCCTTTTGTCCCTTCTGTCAACCTCCTACGAGCTAGTGTCTATCGTCATGGTCCCGTCTCATTTTTTGACTTCACTATTCTGATCATCTGGATTTTGCTAACACAGCTACTGATCTTGAGAGTTCTTTATAAGGAAAAATAAAGGAAGGAGGGTAGATAGAAGGTTTTTCTACGAAACAAGAATCCATTTAAAAGGATTTCAATTGAAGAGATATCCCTACAACAAAAAGCAACAACTGTTTTCAGATGTTGCTATTTTTTATATATTCTCTAGGCCTTTTGTATCTTATTTGAAATACCAGTGGTGTTTGAGGTTGGCAAAAATCGCCTTGCTGGTAATAGTGATAATGATGATTTTGATGAAATCAGCAAGGATAAATGGAGCTACGACCTTTACATAGGATGTTTGAATACCGAATCCTGTCACAAGCATGAAACCGATGAGTCCGGAAATAAAGAGAAGAACACTACTAAATAAATTAGCAAGGAAAATGGTTACGACGCTGGATTTGGCATTGGTAAACAAAGACGTGAGCAAGGCACGAAATGGGAAGAACAAGAGAAAACCAGCAGTAGGTCCAATGAAACTTTGGGCACCGCCGGAACCACCTGCAAACACTGGGAATCCGAAGAAACCTAAAAGCAGATAAAGGCAGACAGCAGTAAAAGCATGGCTGGGTTTATAGATCGTCCCGATGAGTCCAATAATCAATGTCTGAAGGGTCAATGGAACAGGCCCAAAAGGAACGGTGAATTGAGACAAAACGCAAATCATTGCGGTACCAATGGCAATTAAGACTAAAGGAAATGCTTTTTTCATAACAGTTAACCTCTTTATATTTTATGGTAACTATTTTATCTCAGTTAGAATGTTTTGTCAACCAATAAATAAAAGTTTAGTTTTGTTTAAGCTATTCTTTAGGAAGGCTTAAGGATTCTTCAGTATAATCGCTATACTTAAAGGACTGAGCTCCCTTTAAAATTTAAAAGACAAGTATACTTAAAAAATAAGGAAGAACAATGAATCAAAAAGAAACAAAACAAGTCGTAGATCCAAAAGTATCCAATGAAAAAATGGTCGTTCTAAAACGCAGTTCCAAATGGTGGATCAAAACAGCAGCAGTCGGAGGCTTGCTCGTCGGTGCTGGTAGCGGCTTTGGAATCGGAGTTATTACCTCACAATCCCTTAGTCAGCAACAACTGTCACAAGCCGTCCAAACAAATCAAAAGCAAGGAAATAGGCAAAATCAGCAGAAGCAAAACAGCCATTCCACGCAAGGAAACCAGCAAAATGGAGGTCCACAAGATGGCGGATCTGGTCAGATGCCAGGAAATGGAAACGGTGGGCCTCAAGGAAATGGGCCTGAAAATGGAGGTATGCCACCGGGAGAGTCAAATAAGCAAGGCTCTTCCAATCAGTCAAGTAAAAAGAATACGAAGAAACAGACGAAAGACAGTGACACCAGTAATACGCAAAGTAACAAGGAAAATACGACCAATTCCTAAGAAACTCACCCTTTATCTAATCAAATGGATAGGTAGATAAATCAAGGTTCTAACTATAGGAAATGAAGGCAAGTCGTGTTATAATAGTTTGGAATAGATTAGAAAGACTCACTCAAGAAAGAGAAGAGGAAAGTACAATGATTAAAATTCTATTGGTCGAAGACGACCTTGGTTTATCCAATTCAGTATTTGATTTTTTAGATGACTTCGCGGATGTCATGCAGGTTTTTGATGGTGAAGAAGGTCTTTATGAGGCTGAAAGTGGGATCTATGACTTGATTTTGCTGGACCTCATGTTACCAGAAAAAGACGGTTTCCATGTCTTGAAAGAACTGCGTGAAAAAGGCGTGACGACTCCTGTCTTGATTATGACAGCCAAAGAAAGTCTGGATGACAAAGGACATGGTTTTGAGCTAGGAGCAGACGATTACCTCACCAAGCCTTTCTATCTTGAAGAGCTTAAGATGCGGATCCAAGCTCTCTTGAAGCGCTCAGGTAAGGTAAATGAAAACACCCTCAATTATGGTAATTTGAAGGTGAATTTATCTACCAATTCGACTTATATCGATGGCAAAGAAGTTGAATTACTCGGAAAAGAGTTTGACCTCTTAGTTTACTTCCTTCAAAACCAAAATGTCATTCTTCCTAAAACCCAAATTTTCGACCGTTTGTGGGGGTTTGACAGCGATACAACCATTTCTGTTGTTGAAGTGTATGTATCGAAAATCCGTAAAAAATTAAAAGGAACGGATTTCGTAGAAAACTTACAAACATTGCGTAGTGTGGGGTATATCTTAAAAGATGTTAACAAGGATTAAGAAAACCGTCGGAGAAGATGACTTTTCCTATTTCATCCGCTATTTTGGCCTTTTTACCCTGATTTTCTCAGCCATGACCTTGATCATTATTCAGGTCATGCGCTCGAGCCTTTATACGACGGTCGATGAGAACCTCAAGACTCTTAGCCAGGATCCTTATTCGATCGTGGCCATTGCCAATCGCGACCAAAGGCAATCGGGTGCCAAGCTAAATGATAAAGAGAACGATGTCATGGATGTCCCAAATCATGATAAGTCAGAGCCCAAAGGAGATGTCACCTCCAATACAACAGTCGTTCTTCTCAATAAAAAATATGAAAATCTGACAACTGGAAATGGTTTTCTAAACCTCAAATCAGTAACCTTTGGACGCAAACTGCTTAACAAGGTTTCACAGCTCCGGATTACCAATAGCTATGGTAAAAAAGAAAGTTACCGAGCCTATATGACGGATCTGGGCTTATCAGATGGTGATGAGAGTGATGTTAAATACGCGGTCATCATGACTAATATTAGCCAGTTGGAGCAGACGAGCGAAAAGAATGAGGGCCAAATTGCCCTCGTTATGATCTGCTTCTGGGGGATTTCACTGTTTGCAAGTCTCTTTCTGGCTCGTCTTAGTGTCAAGCCACTTCTTGAGAGCATGCAAAAGCAAAAAGCCTTTGTGGAAAATGCCTCACATGAATTGCGGACGCCCCTTGCAGTTCTACAAAATCGTTTAGAAACACTTTTTAGAAAACCAGAAGCAACCATTATGGAATCGAGCGAGAGCATTGCCTCAAGTCTAGATGAGGTCCGAAATATGAAGCTCTTGACCACCAACCTGCTCAACATTGCCCGAAGGGATGATGGCTTGAAGCCAGAGATCGATGAGATTGACCCTAGCTTCTTTGATCAGACCTTCTCAAATTTTGAGATTATTGCAGAAGAAAATGCCAAGGTCTTTCGAGGCGAGAACCGAGTCGACAAGATCATTTCATCAGATAAAATCCTGCTCAAGCAGTTGATGACCATCTTGTACGACAACGCCTTGAAATATACAGATGAGGATGGTGAAATTGGCTTTAAAGTTCAATTGAAGGACAAAAATCTCCTTATCAAAGTTTTGGACAATGGACCTGGTATTCCCGATGAAGACAAAAAGCGGATTTTTGATCGCTTTTATCGGGTGGATAAGGCTAGAACCCGTCAAAAAGGTGGATTTGGCCTAGGCTTATCGCTTGCCAAACAAATTGTAGAAGCCTTTAAAGGAAACATTCAAGTCAGAGATAACAAACCAAGAGGAACCATCTTTGAAGTGAAATTATCTACAAAAACGGAAAGTCGTAAAAGAAATCGAAAAGAGGAAAAATAATGAGTTCAAAAATGTTGCATACCTGCCTACGTGTTGAAAATTTAGAAAAATCCATCGCTTTTTACCAAGATGCCTTTGGTTTTGAAGAAAAACGACGGAAAGATTTTCCAGACTACAAATTTACCATTGTGTATTTGGCCTTGTCTGGAGATGACTACGAATTGGAATTGACTTACAATTATGACCATGGACCTTATGTCATCGGTGATGGCTATGCACACGTAGCATTGAGCACACCAGATCTAGAAGGCTTGCATGCTGAGCACAAATCCAAAGGCTATGAAGTAACGGATCCGAAAGGCCTACCTGGTAATCCCCCAAATTATTACTTTGTGGTAGATCCAGACGGATACAAAGTCGAAGTAATCCGTGAAAAGTAAAAATGTTGAATAGAAAAGGGAGAGTGGGACAGAAATCGGTCATTCGTTAGAATTCGAACCTCCGCACAGTTTAGTAGGGCTGTAAAAGCTATGAAATTAGCGTAGTAGAGCCCACTCAACCACTGCGTCTTGCTCGACAATCCAAAAACAATTGAGAGGCTAAGACTTTTGTCCCAGCCTCACCTTTTTGATGTTTACCTGTATAAAAAAGAAATGTTATTTGGAAAGAAATTTGCTATAATAAAGTTATGAGATTAAAGTCTGTAAGAACCATATTATTAGTTATTGTGAATCTCCTTTTACTCTCTATCCTGTTTATTGGATACCGTAAAATCCAGACCATTCGCGAAAATAAAGCCTATCAAGACCAATTTTCGAAAGTGGTACAGTTAGAAGGAGATACAGAAAAAGGGAAAAAAGCACAAGTCCAAGAGGGAATTATAGGAACGTCCTATGTGACGGCCTATTTTCCTACAAAAGATGGGCAACCCATCACTGTCATTAAAGACAAGATATCAGAAGACCTCAAACGTTTGGGATCGGACGAAAAAACCAAGAAGCCAGAGCATCTGACTTTCTACCATAGTGAAGAAATAGAAGCTCCCTTTGTTGGCTACCATCCGATTCAGATTAAACGGGCGGAATATCAGTATAAAAAAGGTCAATTCATCAAAGATGAAACTGTGAAATTACCTTTATTTTATCTAGATGATGAGGATAATCCTTTGACGTTGAGTGAGGTATTCGCAGATCCAGATGGAGCAAAGCAGATTTTCTTAGACGAATTGAAAAATAATCTTACTTTTCGTCAGCTAGATGAGACCAGTATTGATCAAATGGTGGCCCATTTTTCAGAAATGGATTTGAGTCAATGGACTTTCCAGTATGAAAAGGGAAATTTCATCATTTCGTTTCCATCTAAGGTTAAGGGGGATGATACCTTCAAGGTTCCACTTTCCAAATTCTATGATGTGATCGATACCGATCGCCTGCTACCTGCAGATCTTGAATCATACCAATCCTATATTGAAGAGCGCCGTCAAAAGATGATTGCTTTGACCTTTGATGATGGGCCTGATCCCAAGACGACACCACAAGCTCTCTCCATCCTTAAGAAGTACAATGCCAAGGCAACCTTCTTTATGGTTGGTAAAAATGTAGACGCTTATCCAAAAATCGCTAAGCAAGTCCGTAAAGAAGGTCACCAAATTGGGAATCATACCTGGGATCACCCGCAATTACCGAAATTGAGTTTGAGTGATGCGAAAAAGGAGATTTTGGATACGCAAGAAGCGATTCAAAAAGCGACAGGCGTGCAAACCAAGATTACCCGTCCACCGTATGGAGCGATCAATAACGCCATCCAATATGGCATAGACCAGTCCTTCATCATGTGGGATGTGGATAGTTTAGACTGGAAGAACCACAATACAGCTTCCATTCTCAATGAAGTGAAGAAAGAAGTCAAACCAGGTTCGATCATTCTCATGCATGATGTTCACCAGACCACGATTGATGCTTTGCCGACGGTTCTAGATTACCTCAAAGAACAAGGCTACACCTTTGTTACGGTGGATGAATTGTTGAATTACCAACTTGAAAGTCATCGCATTTACTACAATAGAAATTAAGCAAAAGAGAGTGGGACAGAAATCGGTAATTCGTTAGAATTCGATTTCGTCGTCTCACCTCCGCACAGTTGAGTAGGGCTGTAAAAGCTGATGAAATCAGCGTAGTAGAGCCCACTCAACCACTGCGTCTTGCTCGACACTCCAAAGATAATTGAGAGGCTAGGACTTTTGTCCTAGCCTCTTTGTTAGTCATTGAGATAGAGTTGGGAATCTTTCAGGACAATCTCTCGGATAGAAGCGTACTTTTTCAAGGTTTTGAGCTCTTCTGGGTGGGTGATTAGGGTAATCACATAGCCTTCACGTCCCATCCGTCCCGTACGACCAGCTCGGTGGGTGTAGGTTTCTTTGTCTCGAGGAAGATCGTAGTTGATCACACATTCCAAATGGTCAATATCGATTCCACGAGCTACCAAATCGGTTGCAAGTAAAAGAGTTAGCTGGTGATCCTTAAAGCGTTCTAGGATGACCTTACGGTACTTGACATTGACATCACTAGCGAGCGACACGGCCTCTACCCCCCGGTATTGCAGCTTTTCTTCTGCACTTCCTAGATCAGATAGGCTGTTGAAGAAGGCAAGGCCACGAAAGTCTTCGACGTGGGCGAGTTTGCGGAGGAGTTCGACCTTGTCACGCTGATCCACTTGCATATAAAAATGCTGAATATTGTCTAAGCTAACTCCATCAACTGTCAATTGGATGGTATTTTCTTCTAATTGGTCTGGATCGACCTTAGCTGTCGCACTCATATAGATATATTGATGATCACGAGGAGCATAGTGACTGATTTTATCGACAAAATGGTACTGAGAGTCGCTCAGTAACTGGTCAAATTCATCTAAAATGATGGTCTCCACATTCATCATCTTAATTTTTTTCAGTTTGATCAGTTCAAAGACCCGACCAGGAGTACCGACTAAGATTTCAGGTCCTTTTTTTAGACGCTCGATTTGACGTTTTTGACTGGAGCCGGACAAGAAGAGTTGTGTCTGCAGGCCGAGTGGTTCAGCCCATTGCTTGGTCACATCAAAAATTTGTCCTGCCAACTCAGTATTTGGAGCCAAAATCAAGAGTTGTTGAGCTTTTTGGGGTTTGAGCTTAAGTAAGCTCGGAAAGAGATAGGCAAGGGTCTTTCCAGTACCAGTCGGACTGATTCCTAAGACATTCTCCCCTTCATAGATGGGAGAAAAGATCTGCTCCTGAATGTCAGTGAAGGTATCAAAACCAAGTGTTTCTAGCTGGTCTAACCAGCTTTTGGGGAAATGTTCTTTCATTCTTTTTCATCCTTAAATTGAATTCCAGCGCTTTGACGCATCTGGTAGAGGGTTTCATGGACCAGCTCTGCAGTTTGTAACCATTCGAGATATACGCTATCTTTTTGGCCAGCAATTGCCAGCGCAAAGGCTTCCGCCTCTTCTTGCATTACGTGAGTACATGGCTCAATAGGGAGGTCGAAGATTTCTCCAGAATGGCTGATGAATTGAGCCTGGTTAATTGCAGCCACAGCATTTAGAGTCAAGGTTCCAGTCTTTGTGTAGATTTCAGCTGGTAGATGACTGGTGATGTTTTTCCCCGCCTGTATGGCAACCTGAAACTCTGGATAGATGAGGACACCTTGACCATAGAGATCAACCGAATTTGGTAATTGCTGAGCGGTGTAGTGGCTTGAGACTGGCCCTCCAAAGAAACCAATCGCTAGGTAGAGGCAGTAGACTCCAAGATCCATCAAGGCACCACCTGCATAGATATCTGAGAAAATATTCGGCATCTCACCAGCAAGAAGGGCAGGTAACTTGGAAGAATATTTTGCAAAGGTAAAGTTAGCGCCTAAAATTTCTTGACCGGATAGAAAATCTTTAATGACTTGAAAAGCTGCTTCTTGGTAATTTCTGGCAGCTTCAAAGAGATAGACCTGGTGTTCTCTAGCCAGCTTCACCAGTTCCTTCCATTCAGAAGGACTCGTCACCGCCGGTTTTTCAATGATGACATGCTTCTTTGCTAGAATAGCAAGCTTGGCCTGAGAAAAATGAAGGGCGTTAGGACTCGCAATGTAGACGACATCTAAATCACTGTTCAAGAAGTCCACCAAGTCCGTGTAGCAAGAAGTAGAATCATAAGGTTTACAAAAGTCTTGAGCAGTTTCTAAACGCCTTGAATACACCGCCTGTATGCGATAGCGCCCAGTCAAGTGCGCTGCCTTAATAAATTCCTGTGAAATCCAACTCGTTCCAATAATTCCAAGCCTTAGCATCATCAATCCTCCATCGAATGTTTCATCCTATTATAACATGAAAAGAGGGAAGGGCGGGATGAAAAATGCTAGGGATTATGAGAGTTTTTTGTTACAATAGAAAGTGAATAAGTCAAGGAGTAAGCAATGACCCTATCAGTTGTAGTCCCATGTTTTAACGAAGAAGAATCGATTCCATTATTTTATCGAGAAATGGAACGTGTTCGGGTGGAGATGGGAGAAAAGTTTGAATATATTTTTATAAACGATGGCTCTTCCGATAGTACGCTATCTGTACTTCGAAAGTTACATGTTACGGATTCAAATGTGCATTACCTTTCTTTTTCTCGGAATTTCGGAAAAGAAGCAGCACTCTATGCTGGACTTGAGCGTGCTAGTGGTGAATTTGTCACAGTCATGGATGTAGATCTACAGGATCCTCCAGAGTTATTGGTCCAAATGAAGCAGAAATTGGATGAAAACTCGGAATTGGACTGTGTCGGAACTCGACGGATAACCCGTGATGGTGAACCACCGATTCGCTCATTCTTTGCACGGATGTTTTATAAATTGATCAACCATATCAGCCAAGTAGAAATGGTTGATGGAGCGCGTGATTTCCGTTTGATGCGTCGTCCCATGGTCGATGCGATTCTAGAGTTATCAGAATACAATCGCTTTTCAAAAGGAATTTTTGCCTGGGTAGGGTTTGAAACAGAATACCTAGAATACAAGAATGTTGAGCGCGTGGCAGGAGAGACGTCTTGGAACTTTTGGTCCCTCTTTAAATACTCGATTGAAGGGATTGTCAATTTCTCGGATGCCCCACTAAACATTGCCTTTATTGGTGGACTGTTATCTTGGATCTTGGCCTTTATCATGGTGATTCTGATCGTAATCCGTACCTTAGTCTTTGGGGATCCCACTTCTGGATGGCCATCCCTCATGACAGTGATTCTTTTCCTAGGAGGGTTCCAATTACTAACCATAGGGATTTTAGGTAAATATGTTGGTAAGATCTTTATGGAAACTAAGAAACGACCAGTTTATGTTGTGAAAGAGGAGGAATAAAGAATGGTTGAGGAATGTAAATCAATATTTCAGAATCTTTTTGAGTTTATAAAAAGAAATAGAGCTGCATGTTACCTCATTTTTGTTATCTATTTACTTGTAAATATAAATATTAGTTTAGCAGAATTTCCTTATATTGATGATATTGGTCGACAACTTCAAGGCTACACAGGATTTTCTGAACATTATTCCCGATATTTTAGTGAAATAACATCTCGTTTTATTCAGGGTGGACCACACTTAACTGACCCTGGTTTGACAACAAATATTATTTCGTCTATTGTTCTAAGTATTACAAGTATTTTATTATTATTTATTTTATTTCCCTATAAGAAGATAGATTGGTTCACTGCACTATCATCAACTATTGTTGGTTTAAATCCTTGGTTCTTGGAGCCATTGAGTTTTAGATTCGATAATCCTTTCATGTCCTTGAGTGTATTTGTGTCTGTCTTGCCATTCATTTTTTTGAAGTCTAACAAATTGTTTAGTTTGAGCTCGATATTATGTATTTTTCTAATGTGTAATTCTTATCAAGCATCTTCAGGGATTTATATTTTGGTTGTCCTAACCTTAGTATTTTTAGAGTTTCTAAATGATAATAAATTGAATATTCAAAGGATTATTATATCATCTGTATCGTATATTCTAGGTATGATTTTATATAAAATTCAAATTACAATTAAGCCACCAATTTTCGCAGACCAAGGTAGGATTCCTAGATTGTTAGATATTCCAGCTACGTTATTTAATAATGCAAAGGGATATTTAAAAAATATTTATCATCAAAGTTCGAATATTTGGATAGTTCTTGCTGCCGTTTTAGTTATTTTTTTAATCATATCTGTTTATTTGATAAGTAAAGAAAAGAAATTGACAAAAACAGTTTTAGCAATTTCCTGGTTATTTTTAGGCTGTATCTTTAGTTATGGTTCTTACCTAATTCTTTTAGAAAGGTTCTATCTTTTAAGACCTAGATATGAATATGGATTGGGAATCTTTTCATCAATCATCTTGATTGTAACGTTAGGGATTTCTACTAAGGTTCATTACTTTGAAATATCAAAAAAATTCCTAACATTATTGAGTGTATACTACGCGTTATCATTCTCGTTTATTTATGTTGATAGTTTAAAGCAACAAAATAAAGCATTCGAAACACAGAGTGTTATGCTAGGTAGTACTCTTAATAAGTATGTTTCAGCGCAAAATAGGGTGGTTAATATTAATAGGTTTATATCAAATTCACCTATATACGAAAATTCAGCTCTTGTTTACCCCATGATTCGTAGCCTAATTATGCCAAATACAAATATCTCCTGGGATATGACAATGCGATTTAATAGCTTAACGAAACTAGATGTTGATTTTAAAATGTTTGATGTAAATCAGTTAGATTCTAGTTATAGAAAACTTGAAACTACAAAATTATACGATATTTTATCTAAAGATGATCAATTATTTGTTATAATGAAATAGAATTCAGTTTGCTAATGAACAATAAACACACTTAATATTAACAAATGCTAAAATAAATTTTCAAGGAGATTTTACCATGATTTTAATTACAGGTGCAAATGGCCAACTCGGAACTGAACTTCGTCACCTTCTTGACGAACGCAACGAAGAGTATGTAGCAGTAGACGTAGCAGAGATGGACATCACAAATGCAGAGAAGGTAGACGAAGTGTTCGCAGAAGTGAAACCAACTTTGGTCTACCACTGTGCAGCCTATACTGCAGTGGATGCTGCTGAAGATGAAGGAAAAGAGCTGGACTATGCTATCAACGTGACCGGTACGGAAAATGTAGCGAAAGCGTCTGAAAAGCACGGTGCAACTTTGGTCTATATTTCAACAGACTACGTGTTTGATGGTAAAAAGCCAGTGGGACAAGAATGGGAAGTAGATGATCAACCAGATCCTCAAACAGAGTACGGACGTACCAAACGCATGGGGGAAGAACTGGTTGAGAAGCATGTCTCTAACTTCTATATCATTCGTACAGCTTGGGTATTTGGTAACTACGGTAAGAACTTTGTTTTCACCATGCAAAACTTAGCCAAGACTCACAAAACTTTGACGGTCGTTAATGACCAACACGGTCGTCCAACTTGGACTCGTACTCTTGCAGAGTTTATGACCTATTTAGCTGAAAATCGTAAAGATTATGGTTATTACCACTTGTCTAATGATGCAGAAGAAGATACAACTTGGTATGACTTTGCAGTTGAAATCCTAAAAGATACGGATGTAGAAGTGAAGCCAGTGGATTCCAGCCAATTCCCAGCTAAGGCGAAACGACCACTTAATTCTACAATGAGCTTGGCTAAAGCAAAGGCTACAGGATTTTTCATCCCAACATGGCAAGATGCTCTAAAAGAGTTCTATAAACAAGAAGTGAAATAATGTTTTCAAAAGAGGGTAAAGTGTTTATGACCTTACCTCAAAAGTTAGAAAAGACAGACTTAACTTTTGGGAATTTGGTCATTAGTGCCACCTCTCTTTTTTATTGGGTTTATGGTATAATAAAAGCAATATACTGATTGAAAGTGAGTTGTAATACTTGGAAAATGTAACTCCCCAAAAGGTTTTTTTCTGGAATATTTTAGGAAGTATGTCTTCAGCAGCTGTTTCTGTTATACTTCTTTTTATTGTTACACGTACTTTGAATAGTGCTTCGGCGGATGTTTACAGTTTTGCCTATGCGATTGCAAACCTATTTGTTATTGTCGCTAGTTTTCAAGTCAGAGACTTCCAAGCAACAGATATAAGAGAAAAGTATTCTTTTGATTCCTACTTTGTTACGAGGATACTTTCAAACATTGCTATGGTTCTTCTTTTAGTAATGTATCTCATTTTTAATCCGAATACGCATTCAAATGTTGGAATCATATTTTGGGTCTCTTTCTTCCGAGTTAGTGAAGCTTTATCAGATGTTTTTCAAGGATTATTTCAGCAGAAGGAACGTTTGGATATTGCCGGGAAGTCTCTCTTTCTGAGAAATACCCTTTCAACAATTGTCTTTGCTCTAACTTTAGTAATTACTAAAAATCTTTTGTGGTCTGTCATCTCACAAACAATCAGTTCATTCGTATTCATTGCTTTATTTGACTATCCTCATTCAAAGGTTTTCCATAGATTGAACCCTTTCAGTGTTAAGCTTGGCAATATTATGAGTGTATTGAAAGATTGTTTACCTTTATTTATTAATGCTTTTTTGCTGGTTTCAATATATAACCAACCGAAATATGCTTTGAATGATATTTTTAACCAAGGACTAATTGGTAATGGTGTTCAAAGGGATTTCAGTATTCTGTTTACCCCTATTTTTGCCATGAATTTGATGATTGTGTTTCTAAGACCAATGATTACCCAACTTGCGGTTTTCTTGGAAGAAAAGAAGATTTCGCATTTTATCACATATAAGAATAACCTCTTTAAAATTTTACTTGGTACGTGTACGTTCATTTTTCTTATTGGTGCTTTTATAGCAATTCCAGCACTGGATATTGTATATGGAACTCATTTAAAACAGTATCAGACTAGTTTTGTAGTTTTGTTATTAGGGGGGATTGCAAGTACCTTTTCAACAGTATGTGATAATATCTTGACGATATTTAGAAAGCAACATTTTCTAGTGATTTCATTTGTCGTTGGTTACATTGTGTCACTCTTAACGGCAAAGCCTTTAGTTTCTAAATTTGAGATTTTTGGGGCATCCCTATCATTTCTTTGTTCAATGGTAGCCTGGTTACTTGCTTCTCTAGTAATTTATTTTGTAACAAATCCATACACAATTTTTAGAAGGAAAAAATAATTGACATGAAATTTTCTGTTATTATCCCTGCTTACAATGTTTCAAGCTATTTGGAGGGCTGTGTTCAGAGTATACTAAAACAGACGTTTGAAAATTACGAAATAATCATTGTGGATGATGGTTCAACAGATAATACAGGTATTATCGCAGATGAGCTTTCGAAAAATTATCATCAAGTGGCTGTAATCCACCAGAGTAATGGTGGTGCATCAAAGGCGCGTAATACTGGAATTAGTAAGTCTTCTGGTGACTATCTTTTATTTCTAGATGGCGATGATTTTTGGAGCGATACGCAGTTTTTAGATGCGATTGCTACCAAAATTAAAGCAAAGGCTGTTGATGTAATTATCTTCGGTTACAGTTATTATTACGACAAGGAAATAAAGGAAATTCCTATTTCTAGTCAGAACAACTTGCTTACAGCAACTAATTTTGGTTTGTTTAACGGTCCAAATTGGAATAAGTGTATTTCTAAAAAGTTGATAAGTAACGGTCTGTGTTTTCCAGAGGACTTGGTATCAGAAGATAGTTTATATTGTTCCTACATACTAAAGTTAGTGGAGAGTTTTTCAGTCCTAACAAGCACACAATATATGTACCGTCAAAACAGAGCAGGAAGCTTAACGAATATAGTAAAAGAAGCAAATGTGTTGGATACATTGAGAGGAATAGAGCGTGGCTTGTTTGATGTGTCTGAGTTGCCAGATACAAAACAAAAAGCTTTGACGACCTATTTTGCAATTTCTTATATTTCAATTCTTCCTTATGCTAAATCCTATCTCTCAAATATAGAGATAAAGGAATTGTTACGAAAATATAAATACTTGTTAAAGGCTTCGAATCGTATTGAGAATAAGGCTTTTAAGTTGACTGGTATTTTTACTAATATTTTTGGAATCAATATTTCAACAAAAATATTTTCTTACCTACTAAGATTTTATAAATAAGATAAGTTAGAAAGAGAAAGAATGAATAATCCAGCCATTACAGTCATAATTCCTGTTTATAATGCACAAGAGGGACTTAAACAATGCTTAGATTCGCTTTTGAATCAGACCTTTAGGGATTTTGAAATTATTCTTTTAAATGATGGTTCCACAGACGACTCCTTGTTGGTTTTGCAAACTTATGCTTCTGCTCACAACTTTATTAGAGTTATCGACAAAAAAAACGAGGGAGTTGCTAAAACGAGAAATAAAGGAATACACCTGGCTAAGGGTGAGTATATTGTCTTTATTGATAATGATGACTTTGTTGATTCTGATTATTTAGAGCGGTTTTACAATGCCATTCACCAAGAACAATTAGATATTGTTCTTGGTGGCTATAAGCGTGTTAATCAGGACTTGAAGACACTTTTCAAGCAAGACCTCACACAGTCAGAATGGTCTAAGTATATGATAGTTGCACCTTGGGCACGTATCTATCAAACTTCATTTTTAATCGATAATGAGATTGAGTTTTTTGATTATCCAATTGGTGAGGATGTTATTTTTACGTTATCAGCTTACAATTTAACGGAAAAGATAAAAATAATTGATTATAATGGCTACAATTGGTTTTTCAACGAGAAAAGTATTTCAAATACATCACAAAGAGGGTTTAATCCTAATATAGATATTGTGTACTTCTTGAACCATTTACTTCAAGTTGCTGGTGATTCAAAATATATTCGTTATTTTATCAAACGCTATTATATTTGGTACTTACTTTTTTCTGGAAGAGCAGCCTCTAGCTCATCATTTATGGATCAATATAGAAAGATTAAGCAGTGGATTTCTAAAGAAAATATAGACTCAAGTTTAACCCCATTATCATCGGAGATAACAGGAGAACGAATGCAAACAGTTGTTTCGGTAATGGCTTTTAGAATCTTTGAACGCTTAAGACTTGTCTCACTGTTTGCAAAATTATACTGTAAAGGAAAGGAGAAGTAGTTGAGAGTTTTAATGATCATTCCTGCCTACAATGAGGAGGAAAGTATTTTCGATACAGTAACGAGTATCTTGAATTACCGTAAGAAAGTTGATTTTGATTTAGATTATGTTGTGATCAATGATGGATCAACAGATATGACAAAACAAATTCTGGAAGAAAATCATTTTAATGCTGTTCATCTTGTGATGAATCTTGGAATTGGCGGTGCGGTTCAAACAGGCTACAAATATGCGCTAGAGAATGACTATGATGTAGCAGTTCAATTTGACGGCGACGGCCAGCATGATATTGAATCCTTGTCAGATTTGTTAGAACCAATTCGAAAAAACGAGGCAGATCTAGTTATTGGATCTCGTTTTGTCGGTGACGTTAAATCAGAATTTCAAACGACTTTTATGAGACGTTTTGGTATAGGAGTTATTTCCAATCTTATCAAATGGACTACTGGTCAAAGAGTCTTGGACACAACATCGGGATACCGATTAGCTGATAAAGCTGTTATTAAACAATTTGCTAAGCGGTATCCAATAAAGTATCCAGAGCCTGAGACAATTGTTCACATTTTGAAACGTAAATATAAAGTTGTGGAAAGACCTGCTAATATGTTTGAACGTACAGGTGGAGTTTCTTCCATCACCCCTATCAAGTCGATTCGTTACATGATAGAAGTGTGTTCATCAATTCTTATCGCAGCCTTTATGAAGGAGAGTGAATAATGTCAGTTTTATCTATTGTGATGTTGATAGCTTCCATCTTTTTCCTTTATTTAGTCATTCGAAATATCAACAAAAATAATATCTTATTTGAGCAAGCTTTCATGTGGATTGTTATCAGTCTTGTCATGATTATCATCTCTATTTTTGATGTTATTCCTGGCTATTTTGCTGGTTTACTTGGATTTGAATTGACATCGAATTTTTTACTGTCGCTTGCTATATTTTTCTTATTAGTTATCGCTTTTTTACAAACCATGACCTTGTCAAAACAAAAAGAGCAGATAAAGCATTTAGTTCAAGAATTATCAATTCTAAAGAGTCATGTTGTTGAGAAAGAGGAAAAGAATGAAGGATAATCATACTTGGGTAATTTGTGCTTATGGAGAAAGTGATTATCTAGAAGCCTGTATTCAATCTTTGAAAAATCAAACTCTTCAATCACAAATTATCTGTTATAGTTCAACGCCACTAGATTCGATTAAGGAACTTTGCCAGCGTTACGCTATCCCATTTTATACTAAACAAGGTGGAGGAATTGGCAAGGACTGGAACAATGCCCTGTCTTTTGTAGAGACAAAGTTTGCTACCATTGCCCATCAAGACGATTATTATGAGCCAGAATATGCTGAGAAAGTTTTGGCTAAGATGGAAAAACATCCAGATGTGCTAATTGGCTATTCTGATTATTTTGAAGAAAAAGATGGACATAAAATTCCTGCTAACACGAATCTGAAGATCAAAACCTTAATGCTAAAAACCATGAATCTTTTCCCAGCTAGTCATTTTTGGCGCAATCGTGTGATGGCTTTTGGAAATCCGATTTGTTGTCCTGCAGTTACCTATAACCGTGAGAATTTAAAGAATTTCTTTTTTGATGAAGGAATGAGAGTGAGTTTGGATTGGTACGCATGGTATAAGATCAGCGAGTATAAAGGTCGTTTTGCGTATGTAGCTGACAAGCTTATGTGCCACCGAATTCATGGAGAGTCTGAAACATCAAAAACCATTGCGGATAATACCCGTAGTAAAGAAGACTTATACATGTATCAACTATTCTGGCCCAAATGGATGGCTAAGTTGCTAATGAGACAATATGTGAAGAGTCAGAATTCGAATAATTAGTTTCGTATGTTTAGGGAGAAAAATGAAAAATAGTAAAAGATTTTATTTATATATACTTATTGTAGCTGTGTTGTATGCAATACAGTATTATATTAATAATAAAATTACTCCAGTTGGAGACCAAACAGCATTTGTGAAATATGCAGAAGAATATCACTATAATTATCTCTTTTTTGGAATTGACCGTTACTTTACATGGAGTAGCAGACTACTAATTGAATCAGCAACACTTTTATTTTCTATTCATGAAAAACTTTTTGTCATTGTATCTGTTTTAGCAACTTTTGTATTACTATTACCTAGCAAAAAGTTTTCAAAGGAACTTCCATGGCTTCCAGGTTTCTTATTATTCATTTGTATTCCGGCAAGTGAATTTTTAAGTGCAGGCTCTATTCCGACCTATGTAAATTATATTTTTCCGGCATCCTTTTTGTTATTTTCTATTTATTATCGTCATTCATCTAACCATTTTGTAAAGATTATTAGTTTTGTTAGTTTTGTATTCGCTGTTATGCAAGAACAACTAGCAGTTTATTCTTTTTTATGGCTAGCTTTTGAGTTGGTGAGAGACTGGAGAGTAACCAGGTTTAGAATCAGAAATGTATTCTATACTTTTGTTTCTTTAGCTGGCATAATCTCAGCTAAATTAGCTCCTGGTAATGGGGTTAGATTTACTAAAGAAGTGATGACTTGGTTTCCTAATTTTTCAAAGCTAAACAGTGTCCAAAAGTTAGGGCTAGGTATCTTAGAAGCAGGTGATGGACTTTTATCAGTTTCTTTCACTTTTGTTTTCCTATTCTTAATTGTAATGATAATGCTGGCTTTTTATAAACGAAACCTTATTTGTATATCCCTAAGTGGCTTTGTTTTCCTATCTATATTGAGTCAAAAGTTCGAATGGCGTAGTATTTTCTTTACGCTTTCTGCTATCAGTAAGCATGCTAGAGAAACGGGGATTTTTCAGTTTAATCTGGTATATTGTGGAGCCGTTTTATATTACATTATTCTTTTAGGTTTAGTACTTTTTGTTATTTGGAGTCTGGCTGACTTAGGTGATAAAATTTGGTTACCGTATCTATTGGTAATTGGTCTTGTTGGACGTTTGGTTATTTCGTTTTCACCAACCTTATATGCTTCAGGAACTAGGACTTATTTACCTGTAATGCTTAGTATATTTATAATAACTTGTAAATTTATAAATCAAATTTATTTAAAAATGAAGATTGAAAAAATTAATTAGTTAAAAGTAGATTTTTTCTACTTTTTTTAATTTTCTAATGGAGAAGTAGTTTCCCATTTTTGCCAAAACTATAGTATAATTAGTATTGTATAGACTCTTTTAGAAGACATAGTATATTGTGCTTTTTTGGACTAAAGTATATTATAAATATTTGGTTCAAAACTTTGATTTTCTATTGTTATAAATATCGAAATGGATGGAAAAATGACTAAACTAATATCAGTAGTTGTAACCTGTTACAACCATGAAAACTATATTGAACAATGTATAAGAAGTATTTTTCATCAGACTTATCGGAATATTGAGTTAATTGTTTTAGATGATGGTTCAACAGACAATTCAAATGAAATTATTCAGGAAGTTCTGAAAGATTCGCCTTTCGTGACGAAATTTGAATCTCATGAAAATGTAGGTGTTGTAAAGAATCGGAATATGGGTCTTAGTCTAATCAATGGAGACTATTTGCTGTTTGTAGATAGCGATAACTATCTGGATATGGATTATATTGAGCAGTTGTATAGTAAATTGATCGAGACAAATGCTGATATTGCATATTGTGACCTGTTTAATCCAGAAAAAGAGGAATTTTATCTTAAAAGTCGTGAATTTGACCTCACTGATTTTCTAAATGCTAGTTTCATTGATAATTGTTCTTTGATTCGTAGAAGTATTATTGGGAATGCTCGTTATGATCAAAATCTAAATCGTAAAAAACTTGAAGATTATGACTTTTTATTGAATCTCATTATTGATAATGGAGCTAAAGCAGTATATCAACCAAATACTAAGCTTAACTATCGTGTGTTTGAAACAGGATCTATTTCTGGACGTGACTCTGTTCGCCATCATTATGAAGTATATCTTGAAATTTTGGAGAAATATCTTGATAAGTTGCCCCATGAAATCTATCAAGCAGTTAGTGATAATCTTATGACTTTAGAGGATCGATTAGAAAATTTAATAAATCATCATAATGAGGTTTCTGAATATGTAAAACAATTACAAAGAAAACACAAGCAACTTCGTCGTAAGAGTCAAACTCAAGTAACAGAATTGAAAGAAGCGCGTAATGAGATACAATTGATTCGAAGTTCTCTTTCCTATCGTATTGGCAATTCTTTGATTCAACCTATTAAGATTTCTAAGGTTTTACTGCAAAATCCACGAAAAATTAAAGAATATTTGAAAGCTATTAAAAGAAAAATCACGAAATTGCGGAGACGTTTAATATCTCTGAAAACTTATCAATTACGTCATCGTAGAAATAGTCAACGTTCTGCCTTGTCATATACAGGTAAGAGAGCGCTAGTGTATGTCATTTTCGAATCTGAAAATCGTTTACAAAAGTACAAATTACGTTTTTTACAGGCTTTATCTCCGTTAATGGATGATGTCATTGTTGTTGTTAATGGTTCTCTTCATGTTGAGGATGTCAACAATCTTAAATCTTATGGACAGGTTTTAACTCGTGACAATAAAGGATATGACACAGCAGCCTTTAGAGAGGGGATTTTTGCTTTTGGTAAAGATAAGCTTAAAAATTACGATCAACTGTTCTTGGTAAATGATACCAATATTGGACCAATGAGTGATTTGTCTCAGCTTTGTCAAGAGATGACTGATAGGCATCTCGATTTTTGGGGGATTTCATTTGGAGAAGAGCAAGAAGATGTTACTAAGGAGAACCCATACGGCTATATTCCTAAGCACCTTCAGTCGTATTTTCTAGTTATTGAAAAGCTCATGTTAAACGATGATGCCTTTTATTCTTATTGGTCAGATTTGACTGATACAGATTCTCGTGATAAAGCTATTGGTCGACATGAGACACGTTTTACCAAGTATTTTGCTGATTTGGGTTATCGTTTCGATGCGGTTGTGCAAGAATACGAAGATTCTGCTATGTATATTCATCCGTTGAGGATGCTTAAAGCAGGTAGCCCTTTGGTTAAATACACAGCTTTGAAAAATTATGATGATGAGCAATTCTTGTGGCAAGGTCTAGACCGTGAGTCAGAAGTCCCTGACTTGTTAGAGTTTGTTGCAGAAAAAACGGACTACCCAGTGTCAATTCTGGAAGATATCGTGAATAAGTTTAAGGATATTCCACGTGATCAATATATTCTACTGATTGATGGGGTTGAAAATATTATTCCGCAATGTACCCGTTACCGTGTTTTGAATAAGGCAGAACAATTACGTAAGCATGGCTTTGCAGTCAAAGTTGTTAACCTATCTGAATTCCAACTATCGATAGCTCAAAATGCTAGTCATATTATTATTTATCGTTCTCCAATTTCGCCTGAACTTCTGCGTCTCTGCCATTTGGCTAAGGATTATGAAAAACCTGTTTTCTTTGATATAGATGATTTGGTATTTGATACGGTTTACACGGACCAATTAAGTTATACGCAAGGTCTTGATCCGGTTGAAAAGGGAAATTATGATGCTGGGGTTCGTAATTACGGTTATATGTTAGAGAACTGTGATGGTGCCATTACTTCAACTAACCAGTTGCAAGAGGAGTTGAAGAAGTATCAAAGCAAGGTCTTGCTTAATCGTAACTTGGCTTCTGATGACTTAATTGCTATTAGTAGTCAACATATCAAAGATTATTCTCAACCATCTGATATTGTTAAGATTGGTTATTTCTCTGGTTCAATTAGTCATAATGAGAATTTTGAATTGATTAAACCAGCTATTAAGCAACTGCTTAAGAAATATAGTAATGTTCAATTACATATTGTCGGAATTCTTGATATTCCAAAAGATATGAAGCCCTTTGGAAATCAAATTGTCACTCACGATTATGTGGACTGGGACAAACTGCCTGCCTTGATTAGCGAGGTTGACATTAACTTGGCGCCACTTGTGGACTCTATCTTTAATCGTGCCAAATCTGAGATTAAGTGGATTGAAGCTGCTTTGGTGAAAGTACCAACAGTAGCAAGCAAGATAGGAGCTTTTTCGGATGAGGTTGTTGATGGTGAAACAGGGCTGTTAGCTACTGATGATGAGTGGTTTGACAAACTAGAATCGTTGGTTTTATCTCTAGAATTAAGGCAAAAATTAGCAGAATCAGCTTACCGAGCAGTCCTTGAAAATTGTACCTTAAGCAAGAAAGATGAAATGGTGACTTATTTTGAACAGAATTAAACAGACAAAAGTTGAAAATTTATTTTTCATCTTAGCGACGATTTTTATTTTCTCATTTATGATTGTGTTTCCGATTAATCGTGTTCCAGATGAAATGAATCATGCGCGTATGACTTGGGAGACTTTACACAGACCAACGGAGAATTCCTTTAAGTGGATGGATGAGATCCCAAGCAATGATAAAGTTAAACCAACGGAATATAAACAACTTCTAGCACGGAAAATTGAGATGAAGAATGAGCCATTTAGATTCGGCATTAGTCTCAAAACGATTTCTTTTATACCTCAATTAATTGGAATGACGATTGGAAGTTGGATTAGTCCCACAGTAGGTATGATCATTTATATGGGGCGTATCTTTAATGCATTAGCATACATACTTGGACTATACTTTTTAATACGCTATTTTAAGTATGGAAAGATAGCCGTGATGTTTATATCACTTTTACCTATTATGGTCCAACAAGCATCATCTCTGTCTTATGATGTGATGAATTACTTGGAAGTGATGCTAGCTATTGGTTTTATAACGAATCTCGCCTATTCGAAACGATTTAGCAATTGTAATTTTGTTCAAGTAATAGGCCTTGCTATTTTGCTTCTAGCGACAAAACCAAATAATATTTTGTTATTAGGTTTGATACCTTTTGTATCATTTGAATTTAAGGGTGTATTAAAAACTTTAAATAGACCGTTTAAGTCATTAAAGCTTATAGTTTCTAGATATAAGTTTGTCTTTTATCTTTTACTACTTATAACAATAGGTTTCATTTTACAATTTTTAATGCGAAATGAAGGTGGTCTCTTTCATTATATTCATGTTCTGTTAAATACACTTGTAGATGCAAAGCAAAATGGAGACTTAAACTCCATTCTCACAATAGGAATTTTTGGTTTTTTAGGAAACTTTACATTGCAGTTACCTCTATGGTTGATTTTTGTTGATGTAGCAGTATTGTTTTTGATCTTTTTAGCAGATAAAAAAAATTTCTTTTCAAAAGATTTTTCAATTCTTGCAGCCTTGTTATTTCCAATTCAAGTCATCGCTACTGTAACAGTTATGTATCTTCAATGGACTCCCATTGTTCTTGGCCATGGCGCTTCTGTTTCAGTGGGTTCACAAGGAAGATATTTTACACCATTTTTGATACTCTTTTTACCTCTAGTAGCAAATTTAGGTCATTTTGAAATCTCACAAAATAAAGTTTTAAAAATTTCAACTGCTACATTACTAGTAAATTATTTAATTTCCATTTTTTTGATCATTCCTTATTATTGGATGTAGGTGAATACTATGAGTAAAACAGTTCTATTTATTTCTCCGACGGGGACTCTGGATAATGGTGCTGAAATTTCAATTGTCAATTTGATGAAATTTCTAGTGGACAGAGGATGTCGTGTCTTAAATGTTTTTCCAGATTATAAAGTCGCTTCTCAGGAAGAGTATCGAACAGCATTACAGAATGCAGGAATTGAAACTTATGGCCTTTCAGCAGTCAAATGGTGGTGGGAAGAAGCACCAGGTGGCTTACCAGGTAATCATTTTATGCGAGTGAACTCTTACAATAAGAATATTAAAGATATTCGAAATATTATTGTAGAGAACAAGGTAGACCTTGTCATCAGTAATACGGTCAATGTTTTTCAGGGTGCACTTGCTGCAGCTTACGAGAATGTCAAACATTTTTGGTTGATTCATGAATTTCCTGAGGGGGAATTTGGTTATTATAAGGAAAAATTGGACTTTATAGATAGCTTCTCGGATGAAATTTTTGCTGTAACAGGGGCTCTGACAGAGAATTTGCAACATTATTTTCCTAAAAGAAAGATTTATTCTTTTGCACCATACACTCATATTGAATCTGTAGAAAGTGTAAAAACTGAATCTAGCTACCAACATCGTATTATTTCTGTTGGCCGTCTGACGGAGAGAAAAAACCAGCTTGAGCTCATAAAAGCTTTTGGTTTACTTGACAAATCTGATATTGATCTCGTTTTTTTAGGTGGCTGGGATGAGGACTATAAACAAATTTGTGATGATTATATCGCAGAACATCAACTGAAGTCAGTTTCCTTTTTAGGACATGTAGATGATCCTTGGTCTATGATTACTGATAAGGATATAGCGGTTTTCCCATCTAGTATGGAGACGTTTGGTCTTGTTTATGTTGAATCTGTTTTAAATGGCATTCCAACAATTTTATCTGATAATGAGGGACACAGGTCTGCCTTTGAATATATGAATGAGCAAGGCCATATGTATCATTTGGGTGATTTGGATGCATTAACAAGAACAATTTCAGATACTCTTGCTCAATTTAATCAAGAGAAACTTGAAGCAGTACAAGCTGTTCCAAGTTTGAAAGAAAGATATTCTCTTGAGAGAGTTTATTCTACAATTGTTGAGAAGCTTAAGGACAGCAAAATGAATCATAAAAAAGTAAATCCGGCAGATGTAAGTTTTCTAAATAGTAGAAAAGCTTTTAAAAAGTGTGTTCAATCGGCTCTAAAAAAACTATTACGACTGAAAAAACTTAGTTAGAATTTTTAAACTATAAGGGAGTGGTACAGAAAGGAATTTTATTTAAATATTCCTCCCATACCATTCCCTTTTCTGTTTGCATTAGGCAAAAAGCCTAGAAAATGGTATAATTGGATAGACTGTAAATTGTTAGAAAGGGAATCATATGCAACATGTTTTTATTATCGGAAGTCGTGGGCTTCCGGCTCAATATGGCGGTTTTGAAACTTTTGTAGACCAGTTGGTTTCGCGTCAAGTGGCTCCAGATATCCAGTACCATGTTGCTTGCCTTTCTAATGATCAAGCCTATCATCATTTTGACTATAAGGGTGTCGATTGTTTCACGATTCAAGCACCCAAGCTTGGGCCTGCGCGTGTCATCGCCTATGATATGATGGCCATCAACTATGCCTTGAAGGTCATTAAGAAGCAGGGAATTGAACAGCCGATTTTTTATGTTTTGGGCAATACCATTGGGGCCTTTGTAGCACCGTATGCGCGCAAGATCCATAAAATGGGTGGTCAATTCTATATCAATCCAGATGGACTGGAGTGGAAGCGGGCCAAGTGGGCCAAACCGATCCAAGCCTATCTCAAGTATTCTGAAAAGGTTATGACGCGTCATGCCGACTTAGTAATTTCTGATAATCCTGGCATAGAGTCCTATATCAAGGTAGCCTATCCTTGGTCTAAGACGACCTATATTGCTTATGGAACCGACTTAGCTCCGACTAGCCTGACCAGTCAGGATAAGAAAGTCAGAGAACTCTATCAGAAGTGGCAGACGCATGAAAAAAACTATTACTTGATTTTGGGGCGCTTTGTTCCAGAAAATAATTACGAGACCGCTATTAGGGAATTTATGTCCTCTTCCACCAAGCGGGATTTGGTTATCATTTGTAACCATGAAGGCAATCCCTATTTTGCAGAGCTTCGAGCACGAACGGGCTTTGATCAGGATCCACGCGTCAAGTTTGTAGGAACAGTCTACGATCAAGACCTGTTGAAGTATATCCGTAAAGAAGCATTTGCCTATATTCATGGTCATGAAGTAGGTGGAACCAATCCGGGTCTCTTAGAGGCTCTCGCTCAGACAGATCTGAATTTGGTTCTAGGTGTTTCCTTTAACCAAACGGTCGCAAAGGACACAGCCCAATATTGGACCAAAGAAACTGGGAATTTGGCGCATTTAATTGACCAGGTAGATCCTTTAAAAGATGTATCTGAGTGGGGTCAATTAGCCAAAGCCAACATGAAGCAAAACTTTACCTGGGAAAAAATTGTAGGTGAGTACGAGGAATTATTCTTATCATGAAAGTAAATATCTTGTTGTCCACCTATAATGGTGAACAGTATCTAAAAGAGCAGGTCAAAAGTATCCAAGATCAGACCTATCGGGACTGGCGACTCTTGATTCGGGATGATGGATCAAGAGATGGTACGGTAGAGATTATTCAAGAGCTGGTAGCTCAGGATGAGCGCATTCGCTTTATCAATCAAGGATCCATCGAGAATCTGGGTGTCATCAAGAGCTTCCATGCGCTTCTGAAATATGAAAAAGCAGATCTTTATTGCTTCAGTGACCAAGATGATGTCTGGCTTCCTGAAAAGATTGCGCTCCAAGTAGCAGAAGCCAAGAAGTATCCTCAAGAAGAGCCTTTGCTAGTCTACACAGATTTAAAAGTGGTCGATGAGAACTTGAATGTGCAGCATGAAAGTATGATTCGCACCCAGTCTGATCATGCCAATACAGAACTGATTCAAGAATTGACGGAAAATACGGTAACTGGTGGAGTAGCTATGATTAACCATGCGCTGGCTGAATTATGGACAGGTCAAGAAAAACATGCGCTTCTCATGCATGATTGGTACCTCTCCTTGCTGGCAACTGCTTTTGGGAAGCTCATCTATATTGATCAACCGACAGAGTTGTACCGTCAACACAGTAGCAATGTTCTGGGGGCTCGTACCCTTAGAAAACGGGTTAAAAACTGGGTTCGCCCTCATATTCTGTTTGCTAAATATTGGAATCTTATCGAATCCAGTCAAGAACAAGCAAAAAATCTATTGGATCTGCCTGTCAGTCTCCAAAATAAAGAAATCATCGAAAACTTTGTGACCATTATGAATGTGCCATTTAGACAACGTCTAGCACGGATTCGTAAATATAGTTATCGCAAGAATAGGGCTTTTCACACGTGTGTGTTCACGACCTTGATTTTAACAAAGTTTGCATATAGAGGTAGAAAATAATGTTTGACGTTTTTAGTCAGAAAAATCGAATTTTATTACGAGAGTTAATTAAAACAGACTTTAAATTACGCTACCAAGGATCAGCGATCGGTTATCTTTGGTCGATTTTAAAACCCTTGATGATGTTTAGCATCATGTATGTGGTTTTTGTTCGTTTTTTGAGGTTTGATGATGGAACTCCACATTATGCTGTCGGACTTCTCTTGTCCATGATTTTTTGGACATTTTTTACAGAGGCAACGAATATGGGTATGTTATCAATTGTTTCAAGAGGAGATTTGCTACGCAAATTAAATTTCCCTAAGCAAACAATTGTTGTTTCCTCAGTTTTGGGAGCCGCAATAAATTTTTCTATTAATCTTTTAGTAGTATTTGTGTTTGCTCTTATAAATAATGTTTCATTTGGTATTCATTCTCTAATAATTATTCCTTTATTTATTGAGATGTTAATCTTAGCTATGGGATGTGCCTTTATTCTATCGGCCTTATTTGTTAAATATCGTGATATCGGGCCAGTCTGGGAAGTTGTTCTTCAAGCAGGTATGTACGCCAGTCCTATTATTTATTCGATTACCTATTTATTGCAACGAAATCATTTAGCAGTTGCTAAAATGTTGATGATGAATCCAATAGCTCAAATGTTACAAGATATGCGTCATTTTATTATTGATCCAGTCAATCCACGTGGTTGGGATATTTTCGAGAATAAAATGATAGCTTGTATTCCATATTGTATTCCTGTATTTATTTTTGTGATTGGTTTAATTGTATTCAATAAAAATTCGAAACGATTTGCGGAGATTTTATAATGTCAAGTAATGTAGCAGTTAAGGTAGACCATGTAAGTAAATTTTTTAAGTTACCAACAGAGTCAACTCAAAGTTTACGCACAACACTAGTGAACCGTTTTAAAGGAATTAAAGGTTATAAAAAGCAAGAAGTTTTACGTGATATTTCCTTTGAGGTCCAAAAAGGAGATTTTTATGGTATTGTCGGTCGAAATGGTTCTGGAAAATCGACTCTCTTAAAAATTATTTCTGAAATTTATGTACCAGAAAAAGGTTCCGTTACGATTGATGGGAAGTTGGTATCATTCATCGAGCTTGGTGTCGGTTTTAATCCTGAATTAACTGGTCGTGAAAATGTCTACATGAATGGAGCTATGCTAGGGTTCTCAACAGCTGAAATAGATGCCATGTATGATGATATCGTAGACTTTGCCGAGTTGCATGAATTCATGAACCAAAAACTCAAAAACTATTCATCAGGCATGCAGGTTCGTCTCGCTTTTTCGGTTGCGATCAAGGCCCAAGGTGATATCTTGATTTTGGATGAGGTCCTCGCAGTAGGAGACGAAGCCTTCCAGCGTAAGTGTAACGATTACTTTATGGAGCGTAAAAAGTCAGGAAAAACTACCATTCTTGTCACTCATGATATGAATGCGGTTAAGAAATATTGTAACAAGGCAGTACTAATTGAAAATGGTCTTGTTAAAGTAGTTGGTGATCCTGATGAAGTTGCGAACCAATATAGTTATGATAATGCAGCAAGCCAAACAGTTTCTAATGATGATGTAACAGTAGAGCATGAAGCAGTCACTAATTTAAGTGTAAAACTACTTTCAGATAAGATGACTCAACCTGAGGCTCCCATAGAGTTTGAGATTTCTTATGATGTTAATCAAGACATACAAACTTATATTGCATTTTCACTGACGGAGATTGACCGAGGCCTTTGGATCTATAATGATAATTCCTTGGATGTTATGACTAAGGGATGTGGTAAAAAAAGATTTCGTTACTCATGTAGTTTATCTTGTTTAAACGATATAAAAGTGAAATTACAGGTTTCTGTAAGAGATAATACTAATACAATGCTGGCATTTGCTAAAGGTGACAATGCCCCCGTGATTTTAATCAATCGGACTGATATTTCAGATAATGATATATCAGCTAAAGACTCTGCTACAGGTTTAGTACAGAGAAACGGTAACTGGGAGACTATTGTCAATGAATAGAATTCTTTTGTATATTCACTACAATAAATCAGACGAACTAAGTGGCCATGTTCTTTACCAATTGGAACAAATAAGACCACTTTTTTCTCGAGTAATTTTCATATCCAACAGTCATTTAGATCAGAATCACATAGAAAAATTGGAAATGATTGGAATATTTGAAATTATTCAAAGAGAAAATATCGGATTTGATTTTGCAGCTTGGCGAGATGGAATGAAATACGTTGGTTTTGATCATTTGGAAAAGTATGATTCTGTGACATTGATGAATGATACATGTATAGGTCCTCTTTGGTCATTGGAACCTTATTTTAGATCATTTGAATCAGCTATAGATTGTGATTTTTGGGGAATGACAAACTTTAAAAAAACGAAGTATTTTCGAGAACATGTTCAAAGTTACTTTGTGTCATATTCTCAAGCGGTAGTATCATCTAAAGTTTTTCAAAAATTTTGGACGAGTATAAAAAATTTTGAAAATGTTAGACAAGTAATTGATAACTATGAAACCAAATTGACATCTAAACTAAAAAAATCGGGCTTCAATTATAAAGTTGTTTTTAATACTTTGAACGAACAGTCTGAAGGAATGGTTCATCCTGATTTTTCTTACTATGAACCTTTTAAAATATTAGAACATCGCGTTCCAGTTTTAAAAGTTAAAGCAATTCAGGCGCATCCTCTTCAAGCTGATCAGTTAAAAAATAAAATAAGAGAAGTTACAGAATTTCCCATTGATATCTTAAATAGTGTCTATTCGTCAATAGAATTTTTTCCTGTTGAAAATGAACAAATAGAAAAATACACTTTATTAAAAAAAGTTCGAAATAAAATTAAAAGAGTAATAGGAAGAAAAGGATAACGGATTTGAAAGATAAGTTATTGAGTATAAAGAAAACATATTATCAGAAAAAACTATTTTTATTAAAATATATATTCTCAATAGTAGTTTTGGTATTGGCGGTTAGTAATACAAAAAATATTGGGTACTCTTTTTTATCATTTCTTGAACTTTCTTTTATTTTTGCTTTAAGTAATTTTTTTATAAAAAAAGTTCGAGTAATCACTCAAGTATTAAATAGTTTATTAATTCTTTTGTTTAATATTCAATTACTTATTTTAAATTTTGGATCATCCTATGTTACTCTCACCATGATAGATAATATTAGTTCGTGGGAGGCTTTGGGCGGTAGGGCATTTATTTATTGTCTCTCAATTTCTTTACTTATTATTTTTAGTTTGTTACCCATCAATGAAGTTCCATTATTCGATATTTCAAAATTTAAAAGAGCAAAATTAAGTAGTCATTCTATTTGGAAATTTCAAGATATCATATTAGCTTTTTTAATTTTGATGTTTGAATTTATTTCTTTTCTGTATCTCCCTCCCAAAATGTCACCAGCTTTATCGACTTATTTTTTAGTTAAAAATAAAATTGAATTTGAAAAAATTAAACATGAGTCGATTACCAAAACTGATAAATTAACAGAGAAATTTGCTAAAAATGAAGTTCATGATTTTATAAAAAAACCATCCAATTTAACTGAAAAACCAAATGTGATACTAATATTTACCGAAGGATTTTCTCAACATATTATTGATGATAGCAGAAATATTACTCCAACAATCAAAGATTATGAGTCCAAATCAATATCTTTCAAAAATTATTATAACCATACGTTTGCAACCTATAGAGGAATCCAGAGCCAATTGTTTTCAGGATATCAGATTGAAAACAATTCTAGAAATTATTTAGTTTCACTTCCGAAGCTTTTAAGTAAAAAAGGTTATAAAACTGCGTTTATCAATACTGAACCTAAAAATAAAGAGTTTTCTTCTTATCTTTCTGATTTAGGATTCGATAAAGTTTATAGTTCAAAGTTAGAGAATGGGCAAAAAATATCTTATGATAAAGAAGCCTATGAGGAGCTTTTTTCAAAAGTTGAAAGATATTCAAAAAATGATTCACCATTTTTTATATCAATGTATACATTCGGGACTCATGTTGGATCTGACGGCAATAATAAGTTTGGAGATGGTAATGATAGAGTTTTAAACAAATTTTATGAAATGGACCAACAATTTAAAACTTTCATGGAGAAATTTAATTCTAGTCCAATCGCAAATAACACCGTACTCATATTTACAACAGATCATGCAACTTATGTTGATGATGAATACAAAAAGGCGTTTCCAAATGAAAATAGAGATTATGTCAGTTTAGACAGAATACCATATTTTATCTATTACAAGGGAATAAATCCTCAATTTATTGATGCAAACGGGAGGAACTCTCTAGATATGGCTCCTACTATTTTAGATTTTCTTGATTATTCTTCAAAAAATTATTTTTTAGGGACATCACTTTTTTCTGGGAGCGAAGAGCATAATTTGCTGAGTTCGATATACTCAGAAGGTACGGTTTTGATGAAAACAAGTAATAACAAGATATCTGAAATTGAGGAAAACGAATTAAAAGAGATTAAAGAAATAGTATTTGATTATTTTAAAGTTTCACAAATTAAAGTTCCAACCAACTAATTCAATCCAAAGGAGCACGAGCAGTTAAAAATCTTTGTATTTTTAACTGTCTGGCTCCCTTTTTTTTGTTTTTTATGCTAAACTATTAGATGGGGGTACACTCATGATTAAGATATTTGGAAAGGTCCATTATCATTGGCAGCCGGACTTATCGGTTCTTGTGACTTACTGGTCCATTGCAGTGATTCCAGTCTTTATTGGACTGGCCTTGATGTATGAGAGTTCTAGTGTGCCGACGCTAGTTTTGTTCTCGTTCTTTTTGTTTATGGCCTTACTTGCGATCGGGATTCATCGCTATTTTACCATTTATGATGATGGGATTTTGCGGATTATTACAGCCAATCCTTTTACACCGATCAAGGTGAAGATTGAGTCAATCGAAAAAATCGAAGTGAACAAGAAGTCGATCAAGCTGATTTTTAATAACGGCTCACGCAGTCGGACTTTCTGTATGCGGAAATGGCCTAAAAAATACTTTATCAATGCACTTGCTTTAAATCCCTATTTTAAAGGAGAAGTCGTCTTGACGGACAACTTTATCCATGTGGATTATTACGAGATGTATTATGCGACAAAATAAAAAACTCTCTTAATCTTTTAAGAGAGCATGTGTGGGGCATTCTTTGATGGCCTCAAGAACATCGTCTGTGATAGGAACTTCCTTTTCGAGGAGGTTATCTTCTGTAGCAAATTTAACGATGCCATTGTCATGGTAATCGAATAATTCAGAATAGGTTTGGCAGAGACCGCAAGCGATGCAACGATCTGGAATTAACGTAACTTTCATATTTCTATTGTAATGATTTTTACGAGAAAAAACAAGGAGGAAGTCATGGCAAAAGAACCATGGGAAGAAGATATTTATGATGATGGAGAAGAAACATTGAAACGAACGAGTAAATTGAATGGGATTAAGGCGGATCGTCTATTGACGATTTTAGCGATTATTTTCTTTGTAATAGTAGTAGTAATGGTTTGTTTGTTGATATTCCTATCTACTGGAGGTAGCAACAAATCTAAACAAATGTCTGGCTTCTATAATGGAGAAACCAAGGTTGAGCAGAAATCATCTGCGCCAGCTGCTCAAACAGCTAAAGACGATAAATCTAAAGATGAAAAATCATCAGAAGGAACCATTACGGTTCAAGCTGGTGAAGGTGAAGCAGCCATTGCTGCGCGTGCTGGTATTTCCATTGCGCAATTAGAACAGCTCAATCCTTCTCATATGTCTACAGGATCTTGGTATGCCAATCCTGGTGATGAAGTGAAAATTCGGTAGGAGTAGCTCATGAAACAAATTCAAATTGCAATTGATGGGCCTGCTTCAAGTGGCAAGTCTACGGTTGCAAAAATTATTGCCAAGGACTTGGATTACACCTATTTGGATACGGGAGCTATGTATCGAGCAGCGACCTATTTAGCGTTGCAAAACAACTTGTCTGCGGAGCAAGTGGAGGACTTGTTGGCTCTGTTGGATCAGTATCCGATCAGCTTTGGTCGTTCGGAAGAAGGAGAGCAGCTTGTTTTTGTAGCCGATGTGGATATTACCCATCCAATTCGTGATAACCAAGTAACCAATAATGTTTCGTGGGTCGCAGCGCTTGCGCCTATCCGTGAAAAGTTAGTGGCTCTTCAGCAAGAGATTGCAGAGAAGGGTGGAATCGTCATGGACGGTCGCGATATTGGAACAGTTGTCTTGCCAAATGCAGAGTTGAAGATTTTCCTAGTGGCATCTGTAGAAGAACGTGCAGAACGTCGCTTCAAGGAAAACGTTGAGAAGGGCATCACAGCAGATCTTGAATTGTTGAAGAATGAAATTGCTGAACGGGATTACAAAGATAGCCACCGAGCGGTTTCGCCATTGAGACCTGCAGAGGATGCCATCCATTTTGATACGACAGGTGTTGGAATTGCAGATGTAGTGGCCTTTATCGAAGAAAAAGCGAAAAAAATTCTTGACAAAGAATAAAAAACTTGATATCATATAAGAGTTGAGAAAAGCAGAAGTGAGAACTTCTCGCCTTGTGACGCAAGTTGCCTGGCCCCTACGGATCAAGTTTCAGTAATGAAATACATCATGTAGTTCGGGCCTGCTTTGCAGGTCCGTTCTTGTTTTTCTCGAATAATAAAAGAGAGGTGAAAACCATAGCAAAACAAGACTTATTCATCAATGATGAAATTCGTGTACGTGAAGTTCGCTTAATCGGTCTTGAAGGTGAGCAATTGGGTATCAAACCACTTAGCGAAGCGCAAGCACTTGCGGACGACGCTAATGTTGACTTGGTTCTCATTCAACCTCAAGCTAAACCTCCTGTTGCGAAAATTATGGACTACGGTAAGTTCAAATTTGAGTACCAGAAGAAGCAAAAAGAACAACGCAAAAAACAAAGCGTTGTGACCGTGAAAGAAGTTCGTTTGAGCCCAGTGATTGACAAGGGTGATTTCGATACAAAACTTCGCAATGCTCGCAAGTTCCTTGAAAAAGGAAACAAAGTGAAGGTATCCATTCGCTTTAAGGGTCGTATGATTACCCACAAAGAGATTGGTGCTAAAGTTTTAGCCGACTTCGCTGAAGCGACACAAGATGTGGCGATCATCGAACAACGAGCTAAGATGGATGGACGTCAAATGTTCATGCAATTGGCGCCAGCAACTGATAAGAAATAATCTATCAGAAAGTTAAAAAAGGAGAAAATATCATGCCAAAACAAAAAACACACCGCGCATCAGCTAAACGTTTCAAACGTACAGGTTCTGGTGGACTTAAACGTTTCCGTGCTTACACTTCTCACCGTTTCCACGGAAAAACTAAGAAACAACGTCGTCATCTTCGTAAAGCATCTATGGTGCATGGAGGAGATTTCAAACGTATCAAAGCAATGCTTACTCGCTTGAAATAATTGCGTATTCGTAAGTAAAGAATTCTAGGAAATATTGGAGGAAATATAAATGGCACGTGTTAAAGGTGGCGTTGTCTCACGCAAACGTCGTAAACGTATTCTTAAATTAGCTAAAGGTTACTATGGAGCTAAACATATCTTGTTCCGTACTGCAAAAGAACAAGTAATGAACTCTTACTACTATGCATACCGTGACCGTCGTCAAAAGAAACGTGA